>Ga0209679_1001065_pt1 | contig 11139 bp, 10 predicted proteins | sample WorMetHEROISLAND_4_FD_187408 | JGI IMG/M metagenome (GOLD analysis project Ga0209679, IMG submission 187408) | Marine gutless worms symbiont microbial communities from Max Planck institute for Marine Microbiology, Germany - Olavius sp. 2 HERON... ...
AAACTACTGCAAAATTAAGTGTAAATAAAACTTAACGTTTACTAAATTATCAGTCATAAATATAGAGCATGGCTGTGAATAACAACTAAAGCATAAATGCATAGCTTCATAGTGTTTGCTCTTCTCTTTCATTTTCTTCTGCTCAAGTTCTTTTTCTTTCTAAATATAGTACCGGGTAGCTGTTCTACCATTAGTAATTTCTGTTTCAGTTTCTATTTTGTTCTTTGGTTCGGCCAATTTTCGGTTTCATTTCCAGTAAACCGATAGCGCTCATTTTCAGGTAACAGAAGTATTGCAGACGTGCCACAATTTGAATGTTATTCATATACTTTTAGTTTTGTATTGTGGATCATTATGTCAATATGTGTCGTATTAAAATGATTTTTTATGAAGTTGACTATGCAAATAGACCCATTCTTCTTCCTGGCTAGATGTTTGAATTTGCTGTTTGTTTGGATTTAGGTATATTGTCCTATGGTCATTATCATAAGTACTCATAAGTTTAGTATCAGCAAGGTATTTGTCTCCTGAATGTTTCGTGCTGCTGACACTGAACTGTACCTAACAAAACAATGAAGACCAAAACTGCAGGCCGCCAAGTTCTGTTTTTGTTGGCTTCATCTGCAATATTGTGGTTAAACCAAGGCACCACTGTCAGTGCTGTTAATTATGTTGTAATTTGTTGTTGACAATGTAGGCAATGAACATCTGAATTCATCACCGGATGTCAGAGATGCTGCAGGTGTACAGTTGGCACATGGTGGTCTTACACATCGACGACAACCGACCCCGGGTAATTGGCATATTAATTTGCGCTGTTTGCAGAGAAGAAAGCAGCAAGTTCTGTAACAGTAAGCCGTATTACCAGTAATGCTGGCATACTGGTCTAATGGAACCAGTCATCTACACAATGTAGCTCTTAACTGGGCTTAACCTTTACCTGCTTAGAGTGCCACAAAGGATATGAATTGCCATGAAATGAACCTTGGTCTATGAAGAGTTTCTTCTTTGCATTGCACAGTTGGTTGGACATCCAGACTGTAAAGAAAATTTTCTACAGCAGCCCTCTTTTGGGTTGAGCATGGAGAATTGGCCGGTTGAACTAAAACATGAGAGCATTGTTCCTTAGTTGTTGATTTTATCAAAAACGTTTGTAGTTAGCAACTGAAGTGTGACATTGTGTTGAACAGAACGATCAAGTCATAATGATGCTGCACCTGCCAGTGGCTCGGACAACTATGCAGGTCAGTGGATGATATTGTTCACCGTTTATTAGTGCAGCATTTATGCTTTTTTGCTTGATTTTTTCAGTCTGCAGACTTTAAATTTCAGCTAGATTTCTGAGTTTCAGAAAGCATTGGAAGAGAGAAAGTGTGAACTGATGCTGTGAAGACACGAACATGGTTAGGCTACGATGATGATGAATCTAAAAACATAATGGTCCCTATTACCCCTTTGCCTGTTTTAAATTTTTGAATATTTGAATATTACTTAATAATATGAGCCAAATAGATTTTTAAGAATTCATGTGTGGTGGGTGAATTGAAATCTAGTACGTAGATGTTTTCACAGAAATACTACTTTAATCTTATATTTCATTCATACGGTTTGTCACATCTATGTGTATTTCTTTGTGAAATACAAGAGAAGCAATAGCCAGTTGTTACTGTAAACATGCAGGTTGTGCTAAGTGGTAATCAATAGTAGCAACAAATTAGCACTGCGGGCAAGAACTAATATTATTGCAGTATACAACATAGTGTTGTTCTTGCACAGGACCGAAACTCTATGTCAAGCCGGCACAGAAATCAAATCGTTCTATCATCATCAATGCAGTGAGCCACTGCTGCCTCGCTGGACACGTTAACAAGGATAAAGTTGACAAGGCATTGGAAGTATGTCACCGTTACATTTGTCATTTTCATGCATTGTAATGAATGGGGATTATGATTCAGTCAGAATTTGAGGATTTTATACATTCAGATTGAAGAACGGGTGTAATTTTCATAACTGATAACGGACATGAAACCTGCATGGGTTGCGGTAGACAGATGCTAATGCTTGTTCAAGTTTTTGTTATCTCTGCCAACTGAACGGGGTGAGTGGCAGAGATACTGTTTTCGTTCGATGTGTGTCTGTGTCTGTGCACAGTGGACGGACTGGTCAATAAGACCATTTTAAAACGGTTAAAGCTCCGGACTTCAAATTTGACGTGCATGTTCCCAGGGACAGTCCGGACATGACCTCTTTAAAATTTTTCGAAAAGGGTCGTCTGTAAAAATTCACATGGCAGAGATATGCACTCTCATGAGCGCATTCTAGTTCTTTTGTTTTATCTGTCTCCTCCCAGACCATTTTGTCCAACATTGTCCTTGAATTGTCTTCTGTCTCCTCATTTTGTGTACAGTTCACCTTCTTAGTCACACTCATTTAGCAAACTGGTCATCTGTCGTTGACTTGTGTTGTACTTATTTTAATTTCATTGCATTGTTTGGTTTACTTGTGTTCTTTCAGTGCTCTGATGCTGCTGCTTGGTTGACGGGAAGGGCATATGGCCTGTAAAAGTGCTGCCACAGTAATTCTAAAAAGTTATTTATGGGGAGTGCGCTAGCATGGAGTAACTCCAGAAAACTTGAATTGTTAAACAAAGACCACGAGTGTGCGTTTGGTTAACTATTCTGTATTTTCATTTGTATGCCAGATGTCATGCCTTGTTTCTGTGTCATATCACGTCATTGTCTGTACTCAGTAGCTGTGCAGAGGGAACATTATTATTGTGTATATCTGTATATGCTGTATCAGTTGATGTATTGACACATGCTGTTGATTTACACAAAACAGCTTCCCATTAGTGGGCTTTGAGTCCATGATGTTTAGGCGCTGGTGTAAATTATAAGTAGGTCTTGCCACCCCACTTATCCCTTAGGGGCCAGAGCTGAATTGAAAGGCGACATAGTAGTAGGGCTACACGAAATTTATATAGCGTTGGCAAGATTTATAGTGTCAGCTGTCCTTTACTGTAGGGGACTCTGTGTCTGCTTTTCAGGTCAAGCTCGGCGCTAATGACCTAAACTGTGTTGATGTGCCATTAAACCCTACTCACTCACTCACTCACTGTTGCTGATGTTGTTACAAACAGGAAATCAACAAGTCGACAGCAATGCAGTTTGTCATACTGTTCCGTGATGCCGGCATGCAGTACCGTGCTTTGTATGCATATAATCCCGATGACGAAGTTGCCAATGAACTGGTTGTTACCAAGATTCATGGCACCGGACCAAAGCAGCTAAGCAGCAAGTCTATGGAAAGATTCTACAAGTACTTTGGTTTCCATTTTGTTTTGTACTCTGAAGTTTGTTGTTATATGAAGTTTTTTTTTGGTTCCACAGACAGCAGTGCAGTGAACTCTCTGCTGTCGTATCATATCGTACGCGGAAGCATTTATTCTTCCTTCATGGTAGTTGTAGTAATGCTGACTATTTTTTTGGTTGAAGTCTTCAGGAGTATTGTGTTGATGGCAGTACCTTATAAAATTAGCACCATATAATGTTTGTGACTGTATACATTCTTACGTAGTTACACACATATTGCACTCATATAACTGTCGTGCCTTCAACGCCCATATGCCACTGTTGTTAGGCATATCCACGTAATACAGAATACCACTTCAGCAAACTCCAAAGGTTTCCTTAGAGATCTTTGGTGGATCACCAGCTCATCCTGATGATTTGGTGTTTATAATACTTTTGTAAGGACGCGCCTTTTGTCAATGGTTAGAAATAAGCTGCTTTAGCATGGAAGGATATATCACTGTATGACGGACTTGTGTTGCAGATACAACTGTGGAGCGAAAAACTTCACCGAGGTAACATCAACGAAGCATCTAACCACAACAATTGATGCTGTGACAATCACGAATTCCATTTGGCTGAAGTACCGGACAGTTGCTCCAGCAACGAGCAGAAAGCATACTTAGTCCGACAGGTGTTTATCCTTTGTTTTTGCCGATTTTCAATGATTTCGTCTTTCACACGCCATTCGCCGACAGTGGGTCAAGATTGCTCATTTGTTTTACGTATGAAATGCGGTAATGAGAAGCAAGGGTGGAGGCCGACTGCGGAGTGTGATGTCACCAATTCCATGCCAGTTAGTATATAAGATATCACTGGATGAAACTTGTCAGTGCATTCAGGTGTACATTCTACGAGAAATGAGTGTTTAATGTTATTTATTGTGTCAAAATTGTTGCTGCAATGCTTCCGCATGTGTTGTTGGCAGTATGTTTGATGCATTTGTACTTCGTGCAGAAGAACTGTTGTGTCGTTTCTAGTGCTAGTTTGTTGCACAATGCTCGTGATTTATCAAATTACAGGATGTGATGTGCGCACCTTGTGTGCTTTTACTTAGTGGACAGATTCAAAACTGAGCAGAAGTTAACATGAAGTCTGTCTTTGCGTGGCGTTTTTGCCAATTTCTTCCCAACTGATCAGCCATTAATACTGCTAATAAATGTCTGTACTTGAATAAAAGTTCTGACTGCTTTGTAAATATTTTAGCTAATGGATATTCAAAGTTGTTGCAAATGGTAACGTGCTTTGTGTCGCTGTTGTTGCTAAGCGTGTGTACCGGCATAGCTGCAGTTGTTTTTGTACATACGTAAGTAACCAAATTGCTTATCTGATTATGTGCGAATGGTTCCGTCGAGTGTTGTACTTTGAGTTGTGCACCGACAGCAAATTTTGCATAGTATAGTGAAGTGTGTAATTGTAATGTATCGCGTCTGTTGTCAGCTGAACATGTTCTTTTAATCTATTTATGGTGGCCTTTTTGCGGCAAGCGCGACTTAGTATAGTGCCACCAACGCCCACCGTCATGCGTCGTCACCACCGAGCTCTGTCTCATATTGTGCCATTGTTCACTGCTGATAACCACCTGCTATGTATGTTGTTGTCACTGTGTAGTGCTATCATTGTGTCCACTGCACTATCAGTCCACTAATATTAACAGTGTGATGTTCACAAGTGGTTAAATATCGCAGCTGTATTCTGCGATTACTGCACAAATCCAGCACCTTATCAGTTTCATTACCCTTTAAGCACCTTCTGTTATGCTGATTAACATAAAAGTGGCATAAGCATAAATTTTAACAGCATCGAGTATTCACTGTATTTGGTTTTGTGTGTTTGGTTTTCATTGGTTGTTAATACCAGTGCAAGTGATTGCCTGGAAATACTCGTCCCGAAATGATCTATTATGTGTTGAGAGGGACGTTAAACTCTACTCACTCACTTACTAGTGCAGTATTAGTTTTTTATCTGTCTCGTTGCTACAGCACAGCGTGCGACAGATTATAAAATCACTTGCACCTGTCTGTGGTCGCTCCTACAGTCGTGATTCTTACCCAGTTTTGATGAAATTTTGCACAGTCGTTCGGGGCTCAAAAGTAAGAACGAGTTTGCTTGTAGTCACTTCGATGACTCTTCCCTATTTTGCCCCAACTTTTCACCCTTATAATGCATTTTCAATGGGTAGGTCCAAACACTGCAGTAAGCGGGACTGTGGACCGTCTGTGCAATTTATTAGCGAAATTGACTGGCCTTGTGAGCTGCTATACACCCAAAGTTAAAAAAATACTATAACCCCTATTTACCCCAACACAAAAATGATCAAATTTTAATAGTGTGTACAGGGTAGCTCAAAGTAAAATGTCCACTGGACAAAATGCAATTTCTTGACAACTGACAGAGAATGAGATTTTTTGATCAAAAATTCAGGATTTAAAGGCAAAAGATTTTTCAACTTAGTAAAACTGACAGAGTTGAGGTTATTTCTTTCTAAATTTTTGCAGATAAAATCTTTTTTGTAAAAACAAAGAACACCAATGGACTAAAGAAAGTCTTGCAGTTAATATGAAACCAGCTGCCCTGCCGCTTTACCAGAGAATATGGCTTTACCCAACAAGGCCATAACTGAGCTTCACAAAAACACACTGAGCTTATGTGAAAGTGACGTGAATCCTGAAATTTTGGTAAAAAAAATCTCTATCAGCATTTTGTGCAGTGGGACATTTTTTGAGCCAGCTGGTGTATTTCAAAATGTGCAAGCTAAAGTAAATTCAGTAAATCTGACAACTACTATGCCATATTTACAAGTACTGTATGTTGTACAGCCATTCATAATGCATTTACATAAGATTATAAGTTAGCAGTGAATCATCTGCTGTTTTACTGACATCAACCAATCAGCTAGCAACGTTGATAGATCATCTCCGGCACTTAGTTAACAAAACGTACTGCAGCTTCTCAGCTAAAGCTATTTTAATGTGAAATCTGTGCAATAATATCTGGTCGCCAAATCGGTGTTGCTGAAATGCTTGCATCTTGTTTTCTTTATGCTGCCATTTAGGTACCTGTTTGCTACTAAACAAATGATAAATGCAAAAATATTGTAATATGGACCGAGTCTTTGACGCGACAAAACTCCCGATGTCTTCTTCACTGATGGCTGAATAGTGAATAGACTTATTCGAGATAAGCAGGCCCGTCCACGGATGTCACATATGTGTGTGGTAGAAATGTTGATGCTGGAGGAGGAACGAGCTTTCCTTGCTGCTCGAGGAGACTTGGCTCTGTTGATACACACTGCTTCTCGTATTGCTTCACTGCTCTGTAGCACTTCCCCTCCACGTGGACCTGTCTGCTGCCAAAATTGTGTATGACGAATATTGCGTGCTTTAAAGTTCACACATAGTTAATCTTTGTATCTCTTACACTGGCCTCCAGCGTGTTGCTTGGTATCTGGTAGTTGGCCGCATAGCAGTGTATGTTAAACCACTGTCTGGAGTGGGATGAGTGAGTGTTAAATGAACTTATCCAACTCCAGACTGGTTTAACACACTTATTCGACAGTCGCAGACAGTCAGTAGTGTAGCCTACACTATTCGTTTGGTCACGGCTGAGTGCACCCGGTGGAGTTATCAACCTGTTATACCACTCCAGACAACGGTAGAGATAGGCAGTACGAGTGCAACCGTGGAATAAGTATTCTCACATCAGACCTGTGAAAGACATGGCCACACCAGCTGAGTGAGTGCTGACATTGTGCGTCTTGAGTTTCATCCATCCACAAGTTACTGGAGTACCCGGTATCTTATTTACAGATGAAAGTACATTCATTCGGGTCACAAAACCTTATATGACAATATCGACACTGAGCATAATTAAAATTATCGACACTACACAATTTACACAGTGTAACCTAATTTCTCGTACACAATTCTTGTTTGACTATAAAATTCTGTCACAGTCAGTGGCCACGATGTTGCCTGAGCCTGCCTCTCATGGAAAGAATGCCATTACAAACATAAACATGCGTAACTTTCAGTAACAGTTCTTGGCCAATGTCAATATGAGACAGCATTTCGTCACTGTGTTTTGAACGTAACGTTACAGCAATGTTGAAGAGACCCAGTACCAAGCCACTCATGTGGTCACTGCTTTTCTGATTAACGACAGCACGAACAGTGCAGCCTTCACGTGGACAGAAGGCAATATACTCGACGTCAACATCCACATGAATGTAAGGCTGATCGTCCATTAAATGTCCATAATTTTCCACAAGGTGAACTGATCGATAAGCTACTGCCACTCCAGAGATGCTGCAGTTGTACAAGCACAACGACAAATCTTTAACAGATGACATTTTAAAAACTGTAGGCAGGTAAATGTTCAAGTCGGGAGTAAAAATTAACAATGAAATATATGTCACGAGTCAAAAACAAGACACCAAACTTGTCTGTATCATTGCAAAATACATGTATCCACCAACTTTCAAAGTTCTTTCACTGGTACACTTAGCAGCAAATTTGCAATAAAATGATCACTGCAGATCCCACCACACCTCAAAGGTGTCGCTACACTACCTGGTTCTATATCAGCTTCCAAAAATTGCACCAACTGAAAGCACAGCACTGAAGAGAATGTGACCACAGTTGTTCATCTAGTACTAGGCCAATAAGACTAGCCACAAATTCATTGTGCAACATGCCAAACAGGACGATCTGCCACAATGGACCTAGGATCTTGTCTAACAATAAGACCTGAAGTGGCTTAAAAGTTTATGAACACACTGAACAGGAACCAAAATGAACTGACTACCACGAAAAAGCTGCCCTTTTTACTCAGCATTAGATCACAACCAGCATACTGGATTCAGATGCGAAGTATAATTCTTAGCCAATATGCTAAGAAAGGAAAATTGCTTTGTCTACTACAGAAATTCAACAGACTCTTACTGATATTCACATCTTCTAACAAGAAATCCGCATGCTATCGCAAGCATTAAACCGCACGATGCCGCACAGCCGCAATCAGTTAAAAGGAGTTAATCGCAAAGAAGTTAATATTTTATTTAGCTGTTCAGTTGTATTGTACATTGAAGCAGTAAACCTGCGTCCGCACTGCTCTTTGAAACAGTATTCGATGATCGTATTGTTAAGTTCAATATGAACAGAATTCTCTAACTCAGTTTTTTTATTTAAAATGTGCGCAAAACATAGTAAATAAAACACAATAAACAATAATAACAACTATCAACGATCTCTATTAAACATATCTATCCTCGCGTATTGACCCACTTAGCACAGAGAGTCAGTTCTAAAAATAACTCAGTCGATTGTTAGCTGTCATCAACAAAACAAACACAACGTGATTTTGACGAGAGTACGATATAGGGTACTATACCTGGATAGTTGGGCGCAGGCATACGTATAAGTCTAAGGAAAATTTACATAGATCTTGAGAACCACTGCGAATATCCGCATAAACCTTATATTGTCAGAATCTAGAGTCATTGCGCTACAACGTGGTCGCTGACAGTATAGTCTTATCTTCATTCAACTTTTCGTGGTGGGCTCCGAAAGACGCACATGTTTTCAAACAGAGTGCGTAATGACCCTTCAAGGTCATCCAAGGTCGTTGATTGTGGCAACAATCGAAAGCGCATATGCTTCCTATAGGTTATCAATAGTAACCTTGGTCCTACATTGCCCCGTTTCAGAGATATTGCAGGTTTCCGGAGAAGAGCGACCCCACCCCTATTCCACCCGAATTTTAGGGGTGTTCCCTTTGGACTAGATTGGCGGTGTTGTGGTTCTGAGGAGCGAAGACCCTAAGCTAATTATTCGTGTAACTAATTTGGAACTAGTCCAACCTATATGCTCAGCGTACGTCAACGTTACAGACAGACGGACGGACGGACGGACGGACGACATACGATAGCAATACCGCGCTAGCACTACGTGCATCGCGCGGTAAAAACAGTACTGTAAGTAACTAAAGTAATTAATAGCAGGGTTGGCAAGTTTCTGCCAACAGCGGTTTAAACCGCGGTTTAAACCGGTCTGGCAGAAACAGGTTTCTGCCAGTTTCTGCCAATGTAATTTTTTTAACATCAATATTCATAAGAAACTTAAAGAAAGTAAAATATGTGTTATTAAAATAGTCGGTATACTTTTGAGCAAAGACCTTTTTATTTCATTAGTGTGCTAATCAGTTACTTACACAAATGTTTTTCTTACATCTTACTGTAATAGATTTGGCAGCTTTCTTTTGTTACTGATTACTGGTGATTGATATGATGTACAACTTTAATAATAACATCTGCAGTCTTCATACCATGCGGTCGTAATGGCTTTCGGTTTTTACCACTTTTTGCCGGTTTAAACCGGTTTAAACCAGATGTCTGGCAGAAACAGGTTTCTGTCGGCAGAAACACAACTCTGATTAATAGAAGTAGGTGCAAGCAACCAGACTGACAGTATTAAATGTGTAATATAGTTAAATAATTAAGCAATTCATGTGACACATATTAAGTCAGATGTATTGTATAGCATATACTCAAAACAGTTTAGCTGTATTTATTCCATATTTGCTTTCTTATTCACGGCAATGCTTTATGACGACAATATTAGCGTCATATTGTGTTTATGGGTAAATGGACCACTCTGTATTCTATAGTGTTCTAACCGGGTACGTACACTGTGTCCAGAAAAAAAACACCCATTCGCGTTTTCTTCTATATCTTGCTGGAAAATGTTTAAATTTACACAAAATTTTCAGGGAATGTTTAAGATGAATAAGGTATTCCAGCGACATAAAAGTTAAATATTCTTTGCTAATGGTGACGTAATTCTGACGTCATATTTACGTGTTTCTAAATAATATGTTTTACCGTGGAAGATAGACAGTTGATAAAACGCTTGCGAGTCAGCAAGGTTTATGGAGCCACACGTTAGTGTAAGATGTTTCTGAGCAGACAATGGAATGTTAATGGAGTGAAAACTTTAATTACGTAAAATGACATGACCAGCAGTATCGACCAACAGGGGGGAATGGTCGTCCACGCAGTGTGCGTACGCCTGCCAACATCAACAAAGTTGAGGGCCTCGCATTCAACCAAGAAGATAAACCACAGACGCACAGTTCACAACGGAAAACTGCACGAGACTAATTAATTTAACTAGTTTTTTAACATCAATATTGCACAAGGTAGTGTAGCTATACATTTCGAGTGAGGTGGGACCTCTAGTTATCAATGTTATAGCAAATTTCCTCACAGCATATTACTCTGTGCACACAATGATAAGCCAATGACAGCTTAAAATTAAACATGATACGACATTACTAACTTAGGCCTACCATTAATTAGAACTAACTCATAAATTAAAAAATATAAGACTACATACTTTTCAGAATACAATTTTAGCTTGGCATGAAGTTGTTCTCGAATACCATCAGCCATCTTGCTGAGATATTTTGGAGGCAATGTCAAATGTTGTCGAACATACGTCACCATAAGACAGCAATGTGGATCAGTGAGTTTCTTTTCATACTCCAACAACGTCATGTTAATGTCAGTAACATCCATTCTAACAGACAACATAAGTCTTGCACTGTAGCAGCAATTACTAAAACTCAACTGCAGACCTGTAGGCACCTATAAACAGCATTGTACTGATCACTTCAAATACTACACTGTGTCCCAAAACAAGAAAGCCCAGCTGTCGCTGACAAACCCGCGCGACGCTTGCGAAAAGTTTGCACGGTTTACGTAAGAGCAGTGGGGTTGTAAGCTGTATAG
>Ga0209679_1001066_pt1 | contig 11138 bp, 8 predicted proteins | sample WorMetHEROISLAND_4_FD_187408 | JGI IMG/M metagenome (GOLD analysis project Ga0209679, IMG submission 187408) | Marine gutless worms symbiont microbial communities from Max Planck institute for Marine Microbiology, Germany - Olavius sp. 2 HERON... ...
TCCCGCAATTCGCAAACCGTAAGTAATGCGGCCACGGTTACTATTAACCATCAATTGCAAATTTGCTGTAGATTTCTTCGCTAGGGGTCTTCATACACGCACTGCTGTCGCGCGCTTACCTTAGCGTTAGCTAGGCTTTCTTGTAACAATGATGGAATGACACACGACATATTGACCAGATTGCTGGTACCCGTCATTCTCATCCTTAAACGGTATCCGCTACGTATAATGCCACGTTTTACTTACTTACTTACATAATATTTGTTTATTTGCAATAAACGCGATCAGTGGAAAGAGGTATCTGTCCTATTGCCGCGCCATACCTGTTGCGTTCAACCCTCGTTACCTGATGCCAACAACAACCCAGCCTTTTACTCTGACCATCGCTCAAGTGGGGTCATCAATCACGTGACCGTTCGATTATATTGTTTCCTATAGGTAGTGAATTTGAACCAACTATTTATGCAAGGTATCCGAGATATGGATTTTTGGGGTCATAACGATGAGCTTTTGGGGTCACATGACGTCGTCGGTCACGTGGCCACTGGACTATATGGTTTCTTTAGGTGTTTAATTTGAACCACCGCGACGTATCTGGCAATGTGTAGTTTAATGATAGTACTTTTTAGTTTAGGCCTAGTATCTGTTTATCTTCATATTGTCTGTTTGTTCATTTGTTTATATAACCGATTGTGATTGCCTTAGTGGCGAATAAACTTCATCATATCATGTCGTTGCTGAGACATTTTGTGTCAAACATTTAGCCAGGCATATTCCCAGTGAAAATGTGCTGATCCACATTTGAAAAAATGGGGTAAAATATGGGAAGGAGGTCATCGTATTTTGATCCCAATGAACTCTTTTACTTTTCAAGCCATATGACCTCTGTGCAAATTTTCATCAAAAGCCATGTGGCGGATCCAAGGCGGAGGGGGAGGGGGTGAGGGCAATCCGGCCATGCCCCATCCAGTCACACAGTCTAGCCATAAACTTTGAGTTTGATATAAAGCCTAGAGAGGTTAGGCCTTCTATCAGGTGTTTTTTGTCTTTGCACTAAAGATGCTCGCGTAACAATTGATTCTCAGGAAAATTAGTAAAATTGATGCCACAAGATGTCAGATTTTAAGGCTAACATGCATCAAATTCCACTTCCAGCGCTCCCCCAGCGCTTACAGCGCTTCCCCAGACCCCTAGCTGTATATAAGGGGCCTACTTCAAAGGGGAGGGAGGGGAAGGGGAGGGGAAGGGAAAGGAGAGTTGCCCCCCAATTGGGGAGTCTGGATCCGCCAGTATCAAAATCGAATAAAAATTGAGACCGTATAGGAGTGACGACAGACAGACAGACAGAAAGACGCGAGTAGTTTTGTAATCTGTTCCATGCTATGCTATTGCTATATTTAACTGAGTTATGACGGAAAGTCGATGTGCATAGGTGTTTTGTGAGTCACAGTGTATATGTGTGGGACAGATAAAACTAGTTTGCTATTTTTTTCTGGTGAAACAGAAGTAAGACGGAAGTACCGTGTGTCATATCACGTGACTGCTGGCAGCCAATGACAGCGCCCGGATATCGCGGCTACTCGCTAACACACCAAGTCTTCTACCTAGAAATTGCACAAGCGGTACACACGCAACATCGCTGTATAGTATTAATTAGGGCCACCCGTTGCGATAACGCAACGCGGCCCTTATGTTTTGCTGCTGTTTTTTTCGTTTTTTCGTTTTTTTTCGCGCCGATCACGGCGAAACTTTGCCACATGATTGGAAATGGGTGCAATTTCAAAAATTAGGTCCAAAATTTGGGGGTCCTCCCAAAAAATTGGGGACCGAAAAACATGCTTTTAGGTGCGATTTCGGACGACTTCGCACTTTGATCGCGAATATCTCACGGAACGGAACAAGATATCAACAATCGGAAAACGTCATTGTAAACTCGATCTCTCCCGCATCTGCTGACATAATCTGGTGAACTTTGGTCCACAAACGGCGAAAAATAGGACCGTAGTTTAGACCCACCCACTGGCGATAGTTCATAGGACTGGCGTTAACAAGTCAGTAGCATTCGCTATGAAAACAAAGGGCGGCCCTTACGCTGGGCTCTGCCACGTTTTCTAGTATTATTATTATTAGTTAGAGTTACGCAAATCGTTTACTAACAGTCTGATTATTAGGTGTTTACGGTTAAAATTCGAAATTCGGTTTCATGGCATTAAGTACATGTTGTTAAATATGTCTAATTACTTTGACAGCAAGCCAAAATAAAAAAAAGTATTTGTAAAATGTTTCATACTTGTAACGTCAGTTCTATAGCAACAAGCTTTTTATTGTTTATGTGTTATTCTTTTGTCATTGTTAATAAAATAAATGTACAAAACTGCAGTTTATACTCACGTTAACGGCTAAATACAGTGACTAACACATCGAAAACAGCAAAAATCAAAAGGTGATATTACCCACCATGCATCACGTCGACTAATTGTCAATTTGTTGTTGAATAGTATCACCTTTTATTATTTTCGCTGTTTTCGATGTGTTAGTCACTGTATTTAGCCGTTAACGTGAGCATAGACTGCAGTTTTGTACATTTATATTTGCAGTTTTATTACAGTTTGAACGATGGTCTATACTCTTTTACGGTTTCTGTTGGTTCCGTTATTTGGTGACAATTTACAAAACGTGAGCAAATTTGCACAACGTTTGTACAATTTCAGCTATTTTGTACTTCTTTGCTCCACTTGTAGAAGTAGAATACTTTGACAATCGGGTACCACTTATAGCCGTGTTGGCTCATTTTCTATGCACATGCGCAGAAACTGCATAATTTCTACTTCCGATCTGAAATCTCTTGTCACCGCGTTCTCAGCGACGTTGATTTCCTATAATGAGTAGGCCTACCGAAATTTTGGCAATTTGACAAAGTTTCGTTATTTTTCGCCATATTTTAGTGCGCATGCGCACAACGGCAATTTTCGGGTATTTGGCTGCAATTCTGACCACGCCATTTGATTCAGCAACCCCGACTTCTAATAGGAGTCGAAAATTTCGACGATCGGAAACCATTTACAGCCGTTTTTCCCCATTTCTTTTTGCGCATGCGCATCAACGCTCTTACTTGTACTTTCGATCCGAATTCTGTCGTCACCGTCATTCTGAACGTCATCGATTTCATAATAAAGGGATGCAAATTTTTGCGATGAGACAATGCTTCGGATAATTTTTAACCATATTTTACTGCGCATGCGCAGAAACAGCTATTTCTGAGTTTCCGGCTACAATTATGACAACGCCATTGGATTCAGCGACCCCGATTTCCATAAAGACGGGGATTTCGGCAATGGCACTACATACTCTGTTTCTTTTTTTCCGGTTTGCTTGACCTAATTTCCTGAAAAGTGGGTCACTTGTTACCCACGCGAAGTGGATACCTTCCACAAAATTTGAAGCTGATCCGACCATCCGTTACCGATACATGACACCTTTATTGTATTGTATTGTATTGTACTGTTTTAACACACATACCACAGCAAAGTATTACCGTACAGCACAAAGCATCAAACAGCACAGCAGTGTGTTAACTGAACTGCAAGGGCTCATATGCCACTAACAGCAGAAAGTAACTAAACAAAGAACACCTCCAAGACGTTACGTTACATTGTGACCTTGACGATTGACCTTTTGACCTTGAACGGTTCTCGGAAATTTTCTGTCACGCGATCTAACCGGCTAACCCTCTACCAATTTTGAGCATCCTACGACCATCAGTTCTTGAGTTACGACGTTCACACTCTGACTGCTATTGGCAATACAAATAGCCTATTGGCAATTGCGCATGCGCAGTATCACGTGACCTGTTTGTAAGGGGTTGATATTAAGAACATTTTTGAAATCCCTGACCCCTATTTGTCCCTTCACTTTGCAACTTTTATGGCGCTACGATGAAGACTAGCAAGAGTTATCCGCAAAAATAACGTTCAGCCCATGTTAAAGGCCAAAAAGTTGACTGCGCATGCTTTGTATCACGTGACCTATAGGTAGGGGGTTAAAACAACTTCATATTCGGAATCCACAACCCAAATTTGTCTATTCACTATGAAACCTTTACGGGGCTCCGATGAAGAATAAGGGGTGTTTACTTATGAGACCGCTAATGTTAAAGGCGAAATCGAGCGAAAAATTTTGTCCCGCCTCCATAGTGCCAAATTTTGGCGGTTTTCGGGACCTGGGGGTCAGGGTTTAGAAAAAGTTTCGATTTTTGCTGCAAAAGGCACATCTATACGTGAATCCACGTCGTTTAAGCCATTTTGCGTGAAAATTGGTTAGAGGTTGTGGCCTCCAGGTCGGTTGGGGGAAAAATAAAGTCACAAACATCGTATAGTTCACATATTTACCCACAAGCCCCCGCTGATCCGATCGTCACCAAATTTGTTCTATGGGCAGATTTCCGGGACGCAATCAACTATGCCAAATTTCATTCCAATCCGTTCAGTGGTTCTGATGTAGGGGGTCGAAATTTGGCCTTTCCCATAGGAACGAGGTGTCGCCGTTAAGACAGGGCTTGAACTACCGTTCAGCCTGTGACAAGCAACATACTGCATGACATCTAGCAAATATAGCGGCACACAACAAATAACATAATATGTATTTTAAATCAAATAACTGTAACATGTAATGGTTATTATTTGTAGGATAAGTAACTATTGTATTATGATTGCTGTAACAGTTCGGTTGTTTTACGCACAACATGATGTCGGTTGTTGATCGTATGAACAAAGTTTTCTGCGCCAACGTGTATGATGAAGCCAGTCAGATTGCCGGCGCCGGTTTTCCCCATCATCAGCGCGATCTATTTATGGAACAAAGTGCGTTTCTTTGAAAGTGCCGTTTTCACCAAAATAAGTTACAAAGACTTCTATTGAAAAGTGATAATGCAAATAGTTTATGCAGGAATTCACGGGATGCAGATGTTTGGTCAATTTATATCGTCTGTACTAAACGTTATAATACAATGCAGTGACTATACAGGGCGTCAATATCCTTTCCTTAGATTTAATTTAGCAGTAAAGTAAGTACAAGAAAGCCTAGCTGACGCACAGGTAAGCGCGCGACAGCAGTGCGTGTACGAAAGCCCCTAGCGATGAAATCTATAGCAAATCAACGATATACGATTTCCTACTGATGGTTAATAGCAACCGTGGCCCCATTACTTACAGTTTGCGAGATATTTTTGGGTGTAGAGATTGAAAATTGCCATTTTTGCCCACTGTGTTGTGATTGTAGACCCCTAGCGGAGGAACGCCCAGCAATATCAATGTAATCTAAGATCACTGAAAAGTACTGGGCTACAATTCTGTTGCTGACAGTACAGGTCTTTCTTTATTCGTCTTGCCGTTGTTGCCTACCAAATCTGCGAAATCACGCGAAATTCCGAGAAAATTCGAACTTATAGCAGCTCAAAGTCATCCAAGGTCATCAACCTTGATGCCAATCGAAAGCGCATATGCAACTTCCTATTAGTCATTAACAGTAACTTTGGACGTATCTCGTACGGTTTTCGAGATATTGACGCATAAAGCTAGAAAATAGCTTGTTTTCCCACCCCACCCTTGCTTGACGCCCCCGCTCAGGGGGAACCCGTCAGAATTTCTGGATGAAACTTATAAAACTAGAAATATGGGACAGAGCCCAACGAAAGGCCGCCCGGCGCCGCAAGTCTGACTGCAGGGACAATTTTGGGTGGTTCAAATGCCGCTCGCAGCAACGCCACCTGGTGGATCTAAGTGGAATATTGTCTGAAATCACGCCGAAATTCCACTTGGGTGGGTCTATATTCGAGCCTATAACTTTTTTGTGGACCAAAGTTCACTATCTTTTTTCATCCAACGTGGGAGGGGTTGTAGTTGTAGTTGATCAACTACTTTTCCGATTTTCGATATTTGAATCTGTTCCGGATATTCGCGATCAAACTCGAAAGTTGTCAGAAATCGCGCCGAATTTTAGGCGTTTTTTGTCCTCCCAAATTTTAGAGGGCGGGCCTTTCCCAAAAGTTGTGCCCACTTTAACACCCCTGCCTCGCGGCACGTCGCGTGGAAAAGTTTCGTTTCGCACACCCTGAATTTTAAGCCCAATTTTACATGTTCGCCCTTAAATTTTTTTCGGGGACCCCGTCCCCGTTAGGGGTGTTCGCTAGCAAGCCTTAGTCAGTCTCTAGTGCGTGTTAAAATTTGAGGGACCAGTACCCCCTAAGGGCCGAAATATAGTCTCCCGAAAAATGCAATTTGGGTGGGTCGAAACTCACGTCCAGTACTCTGTAGTTAGTGGAACCATAGTTCACCATCTTTTTTCGCCCAACGTGGGAGGGCTTGTATAGTTGATCAAATACTTATCCGATTTTCGATAGGTCGATCCGTTCGGAAGATATTTGCGATCAAAGTCCAAAGTTGTCTGAAATCGCGCTGAATTTTGCCCTCCCAAATTTTAGGGGGCGGGCCTTTCCCAAAAATAGTGCCCACTTGAACAAACCTGCCTCGCGGCCTGTCGCGTAGAAAAGTTTTGTGACGTTACTCCCACTAGCCCCAAAGTTTTAGGCGCGCACACCCTGAATTTTAAGCCCAATTTGACATATTCGCCCTTAAATTTTTTGGGGGACCCCCGTCCCCGTTAGGGTGTGCGCTAGCAAGCCTTGGTCAATCTCTAGTGAGTGTAAACTAAAAATTTGAAGGGCCAGCACCACCTAAGGGCCGAAATATAGTCTCACGAAAAATGCAATTTGGGTGGGTCCAAACTCACATCCAATATAATAGTTAGTGGACCAAAGTTCACCGGACTTTTTCCATAGAACGCGGGAGGAATCGCTCTGGATCACTGCGTTTTCCGATTTTGGATATCTTGACCGTTTCTGGAGATATTCGCGATCAAAGTTTGAAGTTGTCTGAAACTGCGCCGAATTTTGCATGTTTTTGGCCCCAATTTGTTTGAGGGGAGGGCCCCCGAATTTTTGGACTTGCATTATGAAGCGCACCCAGATTGCGACCATGTGGCAAAGTTTTACGGCGATCGGCCGAGGGAGCTCGGAGGTAGCCCGACGAAAGCAATAAAAAAACATCACGGGTAAAACGTAAGGCCTTTCGGAACTAGCGTTCCGGGCGGCCTAGAAACTAGATGTATGGGGCTACTGTACCGTGAAAATTGCATGATCCTAACTTTAACCGTTTTTGCATGAATCACCCGTTTGACGGACAGACGGACAGACGGACGGAATTGCGATAGCATGTATGCTGTCGCGCGCAAAAATGAGGTGATATGGGAATTTATACATGCATTTGAATGCCAACTTACGTTATACGCCGAAACATCCACAGTTGTTATAATTTTGCCAAGTTATTGGCGGAGATAAAAATTGGCCCAGTGGCGTAGAAACCGGGGGTTCAGGCGGTTCAGTGAACGGGGCCCCCGAGCTCCTGAGAGCCCGAGCTACAATTGCACACATGAGTGACAAAAATGAGTGAAATGATACACTTGCACAGTGCACACACGATTTTCTATAGCAGGAGAGGTCATATGAGTACACAAAAAACATCAGAACTCTTGGCGGCCAGACAACACTGGGAAAGCTCACAGCGCTCCACCAGGCCCCTCCCTAGCTGGTGGGGAGGGAACTCGCACTCCCTATCAAAACTCCACCCCGGCTCTCAGCCCTTCGGGCTTCGAGCTTCGGCACTTCAGGCCTCGTAGTGAAGGCCCCTAACTTACTGTTGAACTGCAGAGCCCCTCAAAGCCTTGCTATATATGCCACCGAATGGGCCCAAGCTTCACTCTCATGACAAATGTGTACAAAATGTGCACAATAACGTACACATCGATGTGCACCTAGCACTCATCCACAAATTTCTGTACATGTGTTACACAAAAATGTGCATAATACATATATGCACAAAAATGTGGTTCGTTATAAAACAATAATGTGGAAGTTCTTGTGCAAAAAAATGTGCACTGTTAATACACCCTGTAATTACTTTTTAACACACGTTTGTGTTCTTTTTTACTATGAATTGTTTTCATTTATTTCATATGAAACTGATCTTTGTGACTGTCATTGCCCCTAAAATATTACCGATCACCTGCAAAAGTAGCATTAAGCAGTAACTGCAAACTTTTAATATGAGAATATTATAACACACACACACACGCACACACAGAGATTTATTGAATATGGCAGCCCGAAGGCTGGATCAAACGCGCCCTGATTCTCTTCTGAGACTTTGGCACTATATAAATCACTTACTTAACTACGTACTACTTACTTAACTACGTACTACAGTACCCACTCTGCATGCCGGTTCTATATACATAGAATTTATTCATCTGCTGTAAACGCAAGGCAACTAGCAACCTCACCATACATCACCAAAGAGACAAAGATTACAAAAATTTTAAACTTCAGTAAATATGTATGCATTTATCTGCATTCAGCAGTATCTATTTGTATTCACACCGTGTTCAGTTTAGACTAAATGGACATTGTTTTCTATCGACAAATGTAGTGCAAAATAACATCACACTGATGAATAAATTGATAAAATCGTGACGACCATATCATATTTTTCATAGCACATCCTCTTGCAATACAGATGCAACTGCTATAAACAATAAGTAAATATGCCGTTTAAGTCACAAGGTTATCACAGTAGAGTATGTACTATACAGGGTGGTCTGGAAAAAGTATACCACCAAATTCTTGTAACAGATTCATCAAATACTGACTGATTTTCAAAATTCTGTAACTGGCACACTCAGCAGTAAATGTGCAATACAGTAAACAGCCAGACTATACTTGGTTGCTGCAAATAACTTACAAGCACAGAAAACAGATAGTGAAAACTAAGCTAAAACACAAACAATCACAAAATTGCATCACCAAGTTACTATACAAGTTATTATACAAAACGCAAAGTTTCAATGAAAAACTAATGCCTAGAACAATGTGAATAAGGCTGAATATTCAGCTCCAGTGTAGCTGTTCTACCAGTTTTGTCAACGATTAGTGAATCACTCACTAAACACATACAACATGCCATCTGAATAAAACTAGCACCAATGATGCCACACACATATGAACTCATAATATCACAAAACTGTAGCACCAAGTTATTATTGCACAAATTATACAAAACCCAAGCTTCAATGAAAAACTAATGCCTAGAACAATGTGAATAAGGCTAAATATTCAGCTCCAGTGTAGCTGTTCTACCAGTTTTGTCAACGACTAGTGAATCACTCATAAACACATACAACATGCCATCAGAATAAAACTTAGCACCAACTATGTCACACACATATGAACTCATAATATCACAAAACAGTAGCGCCAAGTTATTATTGCACAAATTATACAAAACCCAAGCTTCAATGAAAAACTAATGCCTAGAACAATGTGAATAAGGCTGAATATTCAGCTCCAGTGTAGCTGTTCTACCAGTTTTGTCAACGACTAGTGAATCACTCATAAACACATACAACATGCCATCAGAATAAAACTTAGCACCAATGATGCCACACACATATGAACTCATAATATCACAAAACTGTAGCGCCAAGTTATTATTGCACAAATTGTACAAAACGCAAGTTTCAATGAAAAACTAATGCCTAGAACAATGTGAATAAGGCTGAATATTCAGCTCCAGTGTACCTGTTCTGCCAGTTTTGTCAACGATTAGTGAATTACTCACTAAACACATACAACATGCCATCAGAATAAAACTTAGCACCAATGATGCCACACACATATGAACTCATAATATCACAAAACTGTAGCACCAAGTTATTATTGCACAAAGTATACAAAACCCAAGCTTAATGAAAAACTAATGCCTAGAACAATGTGAATAAGGCTGAATATTCAGCTGCAGTGTAGCTGTTCTACCAGTTTTGTCAACAACTAGTGAATCACTAAACACATACAAGCTTATGTGACTTGGCTAATCAGCTACTGCACGTCATTAAGTGCCCTGAACATATCGCGCAGTACAGTACTGTTCTTTACTTTTCCTACTCCCAGTAGTCGTTCAAAAAACTGGTAGAAGAGGCGCAGTGGAGCTGGATATTCAACCTCAAATACCCAGAATGACATAAACAAATACTCCACTGCCTCTGTGAAGCAGCTGGCAGAGGAAAGTGGAAGTGCCGTGTTGTCGCACTTCAGGAAATACTGTTTGTCTCCAGTACGAAAGAGGCAAGGCTGTAGGCGACCACTTGCTCGCAGCCGCTCAACCGCTTCTTCTACTGTACTGTCCTGTTCACAATCCCAACATATTTCCTGCACTATACAATTACAGAGCATGCCTCATGTTTACTTTGCTTTCCAGCATTGGTCATCTACAGTGCAGCACAGAACGAGAATGAGACTATGTTCAGCATACTCTATAATACCCCATTTAGACGATGAAGCTAGCTCGTGGAGATAGCTTCACGAGCTGGCGTGACGAGCTGGCTTCACGAGCGCTTCACGATGAAGTCAGCTTCGTGAATACTTCATGAGTGCTTCATCGTGTAAACGGCGTATAAATGAACTAGATGCGTGGCAATGTCCAGCCTTAATTTTTTAAATTATATTATTAATTAAGTTTGACTATGTGTCAGTGTCTGTAGTTTGTAATGCCATTTTCAGATTGATGATGCTTGTTGCATACCGGAAATATTCGTGATCAAGTGACAAAGGTGTGCGAAATCGCGCCAAAATTTGGTGTTTTGGGTTGCCAAATTTTGGGCGGCGTGGGCTAACCAAAGTTCTGATCGAATTTTATAAACCTGGTTCACCATCGAACAAAGTTTGGTGACGATCGGCCAAGCGACCTTAGAGATTAGGCAGCGAAAAAGAAAGAATGGAATAAACAACAGCGGTAAACAGAATGGCCGACGCCCAGCATACCTGGCGGGCGGACAAAAGTAAGTGCTGCCGACAATACAATTGTATATAATACTACTCTATCCTATAGATCTAATCTAGACAGCTGCCTACATAATTGTACAACATAAGCCAATAGACTACCGATATATATAAAACAGTGTAGTGCCTTAAACATCTTTCATTAAATAAAGGTTCAATGCTGTTATTACCCGCGCGACGCTATGCTAGCGCG
>Ga0209679_1001067_pt1 | contig 11134 bp, 5 predicted proteins | sample WorMetHEROISLAND_4_FD_187408 | JGI IMG/M metagenome (GOLD analysis project Ga0209679, IMG submission 187408) | Marine gutless worms symbiont microbial communities from Max Planck institute for Marine Microbiology, Germany - Olavius sp. 2 HERON... ...
AAGCCATCAGTTCGTTTCATCAACTTTTCTGAAAAAAAAAGATTTTTGCTGTTTTGGATATGTGACTCAGTCGCTCTTACACAGTTTTGTAAACTGATAAGTTTTTGTATTTAATTTAATTATTACTGGCACGACAAACTGAAACTGAATTAAGTTTGGTGCGGGTTTTTTGCTGTTTTTCTTCAACGGGTTTTACCATTACCCAGGTGCGTGTGTGTGTATGTGTGCGTGTGTGTCTGGGTATCTGTCTGTTATATGTACAACTGTCGGTGTTTTTGTGAACAGTTTGAGACGGAAATGATTGTCACATTGGATCAACTGGTTGCCGCTGGTCACGGTGACAAACAGTATCAGGAACTGTTTGCCGAAATGTCAGTCTCAAATTCTTTTATTACGTTTTTTTACTATTTAGTATTTATCTGTGCCTTGTGTATGTTTTTTCACTTATTATTGTCCGTCAGTATTGATTTGAATTGAAATTGAAAATTAGCTGAAACAGGTCGGATTATTCTTGCTGACGTATGAATAGTTATTATCCGCGCCTCAGATTCGACGTTCTATACTCGACTTTGTGCGCGTTACAAATTATTGTATTGTATTACAGGACAGGTGTACACTAGGGCCTCATACGAGCAGTTCTTACAGGTGTACTAAGGCCTCTTGGTGTAGGTTTAGTGTTTTGTGTGTTTTGGCATTTTTTATGCCTTTGCCCAATGTAGTGTGGCTGGAGGCATAATGGTTTTGTCCCGTCTGTTCGTGCGTGTGTCCGTCCATGTGTGCGTGCGTCCGTGTGTGCGTCCCAAAACATTGTGAACATATCTTGCACCGTATTTGACACGTTTTCACCAAACTTAATGTCAACAATGCATTATGGGACAGAGATGAACGCGTAACAATTTGGGGTCAAAAGGTCAAAGGTCAAGGTCACGGTAGAATAAAGTATGTGGGAAACAGCACCTTCTGGGCTTATTAACACGGTGTCTTGAAAAGTATTAGTCGGATTTTCACCAAACTTACAACAGTGATGTATTATGGGACAAAGATGAGTGCGTTACATTTTGGGGTCAAAAGGTCACAGTTCAAGGTCACGGTGGAATAGCATATGCTGAAACCATCACTGTACAGGCGGAGGCATACAGTACTCGATGTCTCGTGTCGAGTTGCACTTTCTAGTCTTAACACTGGATCTATTTTCTTTTGTCTTATGGTTAGTTTTTTGTATGTTTTCTCTCGGTTGTTGTGAGTTTGGTTCTGTGTAACAGTGCAGTTGATTCTCTAGTGGTTGATAAACGATAAACTTTTCTTGTATATTTTTATGCCTCTGCCACTGTGAAGCAGTGCCACAGCCATTACGTTTTCATGTCATCACTGTGTTCATTCTGGATGTTGTTTCCATGATGTCCACACGGTCAATTTTCACCAACTTTTGTTAGTAATGCATCTTAGGTCAGAGATGAACTTATTAGGTTATGGGGTCAAAAGGTAAACGTTCAGGCTCACAGCATGACCAAATATATATGTGAAAAATAACATTTTCAGGGTATGTTTCCAGGATATCTGCGGTGTGTATTAATGGATTTACTCCAAACTTTTATCATAGTGCATCTTGGGACATAGATGAATTGATTATACATAGATGAACTGATTATTTTCGGGGATCATAGGTCAAAGTTCAAGCTCACAGCATGACCAGATATGGTAAAAATACCATTTTGGGGTTGCTGAGCATACAGACCTCGGCACCGTGCATTATGTTTTTACCATATAGTTGATCAACTGTGTTCATACGTACACAGTGATTGCTGGTCTATCTCAGCATCCACTGTGTATGAATAATTCAGCCAAAAACTGTAAAGTATAATTGTAGTATTTCATTTAACGCACACGTATTTGGCTGAGCCTACAACTCCAGCAGCCAAACTGCGCTCACAACACAGCACACACCGCATGTAACTCTCGCACTCAGCCAGCCAGGTCAGCATGCCAGTAGCCAAGAGCGTCCATATCTAGCAATAGTACAACAGACTAGCATGACGATAGTACTTATCGCAATAGCTAACACTCAATAGGTAGGTAAAGGTGCCGTGCCCCTAAGGCATAGGCGAGGTGCTCATCTCCCACACAGTGGTCATTGAGCCCGTAGGTGGATAAACCACAAAGTCTGTGACGCATGGCCGGTGCGACGCCAGACCTACGGTTACCTTCCCAGCCGCAGAGCATCACCGCCCCTTGGCCGGTACCAAATTACACTGCTTGGTGACAGAGGCACAATTGGTGTGAACAACTTGCCCAGAGTCGTTGCCCGGCAATGCACCGGCCGGGAGTCGAACTCGTGACCTTCCGATCACAAGTCCGACGCACTAGCCATTACAACACTCAATAGCCACACATAATACCTCACTAACTTCTCTTCTCAGATCGTCGATGTTTCTGTGTGTAGAATGATGAGTTTCTGCGAGGGAAATCAGAATCTGTGTCACCAGGGGTCAGCGTTTGTCAAGACCATCAAAGAGCTGATGCAGCTGTTGCTGGAGTACCGGGCGGTCGTACATGATAACGACAACCGTGACTGCATGATGTGCTGTACAGTCAACCTGCTGGCATGTACTTTCCAATACTGTTATTTCTGTTTTTAAGCCTCCGCCGCCGGTAGGCGCCGGCGGAGGCTATATGTTTTCGGGTCGTCCGTCCGTGCGTCCGTCCGTCCGTCCGTCCGTGATTCACGTGGTAGTTTTATGTTTCTGCGATATCTCCAGTATCTGTTGACGGATTTTTGCCAAACTTTTGTCACTGGTGCATCTCGGGACAGAGATGAACTGATTAGATTTTGGGGTCAAAAGGTCAAAGGTCAAGGTCACAGCACGACCAAATACATCCCAGATTTTTATGTTTCCGCGATATCTCCAGTATCTGTTGACGGATTTTCGCAAAACTTTTGTCACTGGTGCACCTCGGGACAGAGATGAACTGATTAGATTTTGGGGCCAAAAGGTCAAAGTTCAAGGTCACAGCATGACCGAATGCATCCCAGATGTTCATGTTTCCACTATCTCCAGTATCTATTGATAGACTTTCGCCAAACTTTTGTCACTGGTGCGTCTTGTGACACAGATGACCTGATTACGTTTTTGGGTCAAAAGGTCAAAGTTCAAGGTCACACCATCGCGGCGGAGGCGCACAGCACTCGACGCTACCGTCGAGTGCATCTTTTTCTAGTTTGCACTGTGTATTGTTTAATGTGTATGACGCTAGAAAATGACGTACTTCCGTGTTGAATTGGTCCAACTAATTGTCAGCCGAAGTGACTCAGAATTAGAAGTGCAGAGATGCGGCATGAAGAAAAATACTTTGACTGTTGATCCTATCGTGCTGAAAGATGAATTGTGAATGAGACAACGTGAAAAACCGTCCCCAAACCGCCAAAGTCGGTTTTTTGAAAACCAAACAGCGGAAAGCAAGTTTTCAGTTTTTGAATTTTGAGGTCGGTTCGGTTCGGTTCGGTTTTTGGAAAACCGATATCCGAAATTTTCATCGGATTCCGCACACCCCTAGCCTATACAGCAAGTATTACTTTGTGACTGTATGCATTACATAATTTAGGTCATAATTTAGGTAACTTAGTGGCTCCAGGATAGGCCAGTCCATAGATGGATTGGGCATTTTGTCTGCATTCCTGTATAAGAGAAGTTAATTTGTTATTATTGCTGTTTTATTATTGACTGACAGATGTCAGTTCTATTCTGTGATTTGTTTAGTGTTTTTGTATGTTCAAGTGTTGTGTGTACTATATTTCATGCTGTTTATTACCGTATTGGTATATTATTGAGTTCTTTACTGCTTGTGATGGTAGCATATCTTTCTAAAGGCACTGTCTTATATACATGTATGGAAATTTTGACTTCCACCAAAAGACTGAACATATGCATGCATTTTTTTCTACTTAGTGAACCTTTAATGACTTTGTTTAAAAAACTGTGTTGCAATTGCGTATTGTCAGCATAATTTGCCAGATAATTGGCCGTGATGTGTTGACGTTTGTGTCATTTTTCTGTATTATGGGATAAATTATGGTGGCTAAATAGCTAATTCAAGGGCATGTGTAAGATTCTGACATTCAACTACTTGCAGGGTGCCTCCTGGTCATGGAAAGTCATGGAATTTAGGAAGACCATTTTCCAGGCCTGGAAAGTCATGGAAAATAGTAAAGGTCATGGAAAGCCATTAGGTCATGGAAAATGATCATGTTATGTAATTTTTACAGAAGCTGCAGGAGCTCAAGAACAGCGAATGAACTTGTGTTGGACTGTTGTGATATTTGTAAATATGTGTAAATAGACAAGTGGTTTTATCTTTTTGACGATGGTACTACGAGCAGCTGCAACTGTCACTACTAATTCTGGTATGCATTCATAAGTCGTATATTGTTTACTTTGAAATATCTGTTGTGCCGATAGGTTATGGATTTTCATTTTTTGGTCATAGAAAAGTCATGGAACATCAGTGTTGGAAAAGTTGGGGCACCCTGTTCTTGGGACTATGTAAAGACTTGACTGGCTGTCAGGATAATGGAGTTTTTCCAATCTGTAGTCATTGTGCAAGCAAACTGTGATGAGATTATCATATGGCTGTTCAAGTGTTCATGCTGTTGCTCTAGACAGCCCTAGTCATAATGACTTCGTTGTATGATTTTTCGTACATTGTCGATGATGTGTCCGACGACGCCTGTGGTGTATCCAGAAGTCTTGTAGCTTTTTTATAGGATACAGCAGTCCGTGAAGTTTGTCTATTTATGTGTAAGTTATTGAGTTGGGTGAAGTAATTTTAGTTGTAAGGATATGGAGTTAACATAAACTTGATGTTTGTGCTATGTGGTAAGCTTGTAACATCCAGTCTCGTGGTGTTTGGCAGGAACATTGTTCATGTACATCGTAATGCATGGTTTTTCCCTGTAGCACCTTATTTTCTAGCTCTCAAATTTCTTATTTTATCCCATAAATATATGCCATTTTTAACTTTCTGCCCAGAACATAACAAAATTTCAATATATGTGTGGACATTATTTAAAAACCCAATCAACCAGCCTTTGTTGTAAAACTGATGAGTAGTTAAAGGTTGACAGCTAACGTGTTACTTTTTTATCGTATTCAGTCACATTATGTCTATTACTTTAAATTTTTGTTCAGTATTTTCACAATTACTCCAGATTAGTTTGGTCTGCAAAAAACTACTTTTGGAAATTGTTGAAGAAGCAGTTTACATACCTGATACACTTTCTGTCACCGCAATATTAAAGGATGAGTTACATATTGTGTCTAGTCAGTTCGATTTAACACAAACTTACAGGACGTGGCACAAACGCAGTACAACTGTCTGATGAAACTCGTGTAGTTGACAGTTTTGCAGGAATGTCGTGCGAGTATTATCTTGTGTTTATTTATGTCTTGCCGTGATGTGAGGTTGAGATGTACTTTTTTGTTTTGACCTGTCTCTACTTTGCAAAGCCCATTAACCGCTGCCAGACTGTGAAAGAATTAACCTAATTTAATGCTCTGAAGCCATGATTTTTTTCATAGTTTGTTCCTTTTAATATAATATAAAATGTATTTGCCTGTTTATCAGGTATTTTGTTTGTTCGTGTTATTGTGTAATGTTGTTGAATGTTGCATAATAACGGAGTAATGAGTTTTGTCTATTTACTGTTAATGCATTAATTTTAAAGCTGGAAATATATTTTACTTGTATACGGTCATTGTTGACAACATAGAGATTTACAGTAACAGTGAATACGATTGACTTCAGTAGATAACATGGGAAATCAAACAGTTGCCGGTGTACTTGACTGACATCCAAAATGTTTTTCAGGGTTAAAACATTTTCTGCTTCATCACAAGTTATGTTGTTTCATTTCAGATAGTTTGATTGTAGCTTTAACTCTTTGTGTTTATTGTGTATTGATGTTACTGCCAACTGTGCCAAATTTGTGACTGTTTATATCGACTGTTTATCGCTTTTGACGTGGTGGTGTAACAGCAAGGTGTCGGGCTTGCGTTCTTGTTGCTCTTGAGTTTGTCTGACAGCCAGAGTGCCACTGCGTGAGAACCTTAGGCAATTTTCTCACACCCCATTGCCTCAGTCTGTGTTATTACAGTATATTACATTACAGTATAGTATGGTACGGGCAAAAGCCAGTAGGTGAAGAGACCCACCATCCGGTATACTAACCCATGTCCATGGTCTGACAGCTTCGTTTCGTTGCTGGCTAAGGGACTGAGTAAATCAGCATCATGTGATGGCACTCATGGTTCAAAAGTGTTCCGATTTATTCATGCTAGTAACGCATTTCTGACTAAGTAAATGTAAATGTAAGTAAATGAATTTATAAAGCGCACAATGTCGGCGATTGGCCAGCCAAATATGAGGCTTGTGACAATGTTTGCATGAAACAGGTTCATTTCTTTTGCTTGCTGATATGTATTCGGTGCAGTAGTAACTGCTTGAACTTGCTCCACATGTCAAAAGTACGGCTTTATGGAACATTTATCTAGCAGCTGTTGACTGTGCTGTGTGTGACGTGATTATATGTGATCACGTGTGACTGTTGTGAGATGTCGTCAGTTTGCTGTTTGACATTCCGCGGTTTTATCAAACTGTTACTTGTGCTCATGAATTCACAGCCGAGTTAGGCAGCAAACAGTTGATTAGATTTGTTTTATTTACATATAATTAAACTACTTGGGATCACATTTTAATTAAGTGATTATGGGATGTCTACAACTCTGGAATCCTGGAAATCTCCTTGAATTTAATGGTCCTCCTGGAAATTTTTGTGTAAGATGATCGACCACATTGGTTTCTGGTCATAAAACTGGGTATCAGATCGCCTAGACGGTACCGGGTAAACAGGATCACTATGATCTCGGGGTTAGCATCCCTGCCTGATAAGTGTCAGCTAAAACAAAGACAGTACCGGGAAAGCAGCATCCATTAATTGTAGTAGATTCGGTACATAGCAGGCCGAAGCAATGCAAACATATCCTGGATTTTTCTTGAAATCCCTCCTGGAGTCTCCTGGAAATCTCCTGGAAATTTGTTCAGTTAAATTTGTAGACACCCTGGATTACAGCATTTCTTGAGGTCACGGTTTAATATATATATGTGTAGTGTTTTACCAAGATGGCAACAGTTCTGTTTACCAAATAGCCAGTTAAGCTGTCTAAGCATCATGCTGTCGCCTCAGGTTGCACATTTATGAACGTGAGATACAACACAATTATTACAATGAGAAAATTTTTGACTTAAAACTGTTGAGTAGCTTAGTCTGTCGCACATAACCAAACTAAAAATAAAAAAATGAACTAAAAAGAAAGCGAGTTTGCTTGAAAATCTGATAAACAGTCCAGTAATCTGGAGGAAACCAGCAGTCTGTGGTAGGAAGGATTTTGGAACAGTTGTTTTAGTCCTGTAAAGAAAGATCGAAGGAGCAATGTGCAGTGAGAGTATTGGTGAGAGTATTGAGAATGAAAATGCAAAAACTGTTCATTTTAGTGTTTGATATTTTATGTTACACTGGCAGCACTGCTACAGCTAGTAACCTACTAAACGTAATTCAAACAAAATAACAGACTTCAGTAACAAGAAGTGTAACAGTGGTGGACAAACACACATTATGCAGCAGAGGTTGCTGATTAATGCCAGTCTGTGGCTAACTTTGAGACCGTTATTTGTCACGTCAGTTTTTTTATATTTAACAAGAAAAGATGTCGGCGCCGAGTGCCGTCATGATATGCGGCCGTCCGCCCAGTAGCCGAGTGTTTCTCGCTTTGATTATGTCTACAATGGTTTGGGCCTGGTTTGCAGTCGGTGCCTGAACCGCCGGCACTTGATTCACCGCCCGTAAGTAAACATGACGCCAAATTGCTGTCGAGGTTTTTGACATCCAGTGACCTTGACCTTTGACCTTTTCAATTGAAAATTGGCACTCCACTTACTCGTGCCCCGGGGAATGTTTATACAAATTTTGATTTTTTCTACTTTTTTTGTTTTCGAGTTGAACCATATGGGACGATGCGGTCTATAGGACAGCTGCATAATAATTCAATAATCATTAGAAGTATTTCAACCACAGACAACAGCTCTGTAGCATTTATGAGGATACAATTTTATAATTTTTACTTGTGAAAAAGCAATCTTCACTAAGCAACAGTAGCTGCACATGCATTGCCACGTTGCATTGACAAATCGATGCAGTTGTTAATAACGCCAACAGTATATCATAACAATAGACGACTTTAGGCCTAAATGTCATTCAAGTAACTAAATATAACTCCGACATGAACACAAGAACAAACAACAAAGTGCTTACGTTAGTGCGTGCTTTTGTCGTAATCACTGGCTGCTTAGAGTATGGTGAACGGACTGTCAGACAGAATGCAGAATTAAAGATGACAACAACGTTAAATTATATTTTTACTAATGTGTAAAATACTGTAAAACATTATATTTTCACTGCATCTTGATTTCGCGATTTTGGAATGTAGAAATTTCGCTGCATTTTAATTTGGCGTTTTCCCAGTGTTCTATTAGTATTTACCAAGCCTTTGATGGGCAAACTGAATTTTCGCGGGTATTTAATTTCGCGATTTTATCCTACATGCGAAATTCGCGAAAATTTGATGCATGCGAAAAATATGTGTTTTACAGTACTTACACCGGTCAATGCCAGTATATTAAGTTTTTATAATACTTTATCTGCATGGTGAATGATAAAAGCCTGTTAAAACCGTGTTAGTCATCAGTGCTTTGACACACATGGATGGACAGGAAGAACATCTGGCCTGTGGAAAAAATATATTATGATTGAATTAATTGTTTTAATTAATTAATCGATTTTGGAAAATTAACTGATTTTGTAAAAAACTTACTGGTTAAAGAAAAATGAGAAGTAGCAGAAGTATAGTAGCAGTCTTGTTATAACCACAAACATGCTGTATTTGAATTTGTTTTCACTGTTTTGACTATCAGCAATTTGCTACACTACTGCATAAGCGAATTTGTTTATTTTTATTATAACTAATTTGTAAAAAAATAAAGTTGTTTTTACCGTTTTATCTTCTATCTGCATTCTGTCACACTACTGTATAAACAAATTGACAATGATACTGACGCTTCACAATTAATAACTGCTAACAAAAATATGAGCGCTGCTGGACAATGACTCTTGCATGCTATGTATGTAACTTCGTGTTCTCACACAACACATGCATAAAAAAAGCTTCAACCAGAAAATATGACACAGCCGTCTAGCAAATCTGTATACATGTGGATATACAGGATGGTCCAAAACAGTAAATCACGATTTTGGCAAGCTAATTGCCAATTAATCATATTGAATGTGCAAGAAAAAACTTTTTTTGCCTCAATTACTGTATCATCAACAAAACTGTTTTTGTTATTCAATAATGTTTTTTCAGGGTTATGCTTCTAAAACTGCATATTCTGTATCACTATGTGCTTTGTCAATTGTTGTAGCCAGCAACTAGAATATTTAACAATGGAGAATACAGTAGTAAATATAGCTAAAATATTACAGTAATTGTGTGACTTGTGATTCTCAACAATTAATTTGTATTCAAAGTATTTACCATCATTATTTGACAGAAGTGCACTAGCTTACGTTTTGGACCACCCTGCGTACGTTACACAGCTGGCGTAACAAATTCAGCAGCCACGACACGTCGTGACACGGGTCATACATGTAACATGCAGAACAGACCACACACACAGCCAGCACTTTCACGAATTAAACTACCACGTTGACGTTGATGACAGCTTCTGTATTCACACACTGTATACACGTCAGCGACGTGCGATCTCGCATATCAACAGCACAGCAATGACAACGTGATACAAAATAATGACTAAAAATAAACAGCATATGTCACACTCTCCAGGCAACAGTACGAGTAATGAAGTAGATTTGTCGATTTGACAAATCAAACCGTTCAAACGAGAGTAATACACAGGTCTAACGTTGATGTGGTGTTGTAGGCTTATCACAAGTCTCCAGTGTATGCTCAACAACCTCTCTTGCTTTCATGGACCCTGGACCTTTTCCAGATTTATTGTGATAAGGCTTTTTATTTAAAAAATACTTTTTCGTCAGTTTCAGTTTTGGCCACGTACAGTAGACTAACTGGCTAGTTGTTAGCTTTTTAGCATACAATATGCAATATCATATCGTAGTATCGTACACTGACAGTATTTTACGTATGCCAGCACTTGCATAAAATTATTAATGAATTATGAGCCTAACCATAAGGCGGCTACTGCAGACGTCTTGACTTGTTTGAGTAAATACAGCTTAAGTTATGCGTGTAACTCCGCAGCACTTTGACAAAACATTGAGTTGTGTATAGCTGCAACAGATCAAACTTGGATGTAGGTCTGTATATTATAATTATAATACGACCTAGTACTCTAGACTGGCAACAGACACGCTGTATTCAGTGATTACAGCTACCAGTTAAGCAGTACTACACATGCAGAACTGGGCAATGCACTTCATTTTTACCGCGCGATGCACGTAGTGCTAGCGCGGTATTGCTATCGTAAGTCGTCCGTCCGTCTGTCTGTCCGTCCGTTCGTCTGTCCGTCTGTAACGTTGATGTACCGCGAGCATATAGGTTGGACTAGTTCGAAATTAATTACACGAATAATTGGCTTAGGGTCCTCGCTCCTCGGAGCCACAACATCGGCAATCTAGTTCAAAGGGAACACCCCTAAAATTCGGGTGGAATAGGGGTGGGGTGCTGAAAACCTGCAATATCTCTGAAACGAGGCAAGATAGGACCAAGGTTACTATTGACAACGAATAGGAAGTGGCATACGGGCTTTCGATTGGTGCCAAAATCAACGACCTTGGATGACCTTGAAGGGCATTACGCACCGTGTTTCAAAACACGAGCGTCTTTCGGAGCCCACCACGAAAATTTGAATGAAGATAGACTGCACAATCAATGACGACGATGTAGCCCAATGACTCTAGATTCTGACGATATAAAGTTTATGCGGATATTCGCGGGGGTTCCCTGGAAAGGGGGCGTCATACAACAGTGGGGTAATCGAAAACGTGTTT
>Ga0209679_1001068_pt1 | contig 11132 bp, 7 predicted proteins | sample WorMetHEROISLAND_4_FD_187408 | JGI IMG/M metagenome (GOLD analysis project Ga0209679, IMG submission 187408) | Marine gutless worms symbiont microbial communities from Max Planck institute for Marine Microbiology, Germany - Olavius sp. 2 HERON... ...
CCCGTGATGCCGCAGTACACGGAGAGCATATAGCGACTGGGCGCTCTCGCTGATGACTTGGCGGAGATGGTCGGACGCCGACAAGTGACTTGAGATCTTCACCCCAACGATTTTGAGTGAGTTATCGCGAGAGATGCCGGGCAGCAGTGGCGGCGGTGTTACAACTGTTCTCCGCTTGGAGTTTTGAAAGACGACCTCTCTCGTCTTTAATACATTTAACTTCAAGTTGTTCTCCGCTGCCCAAAGTGCGACGTTGTCAATCTCCTGTGTACGCGTGCCGACATTGGCTGGTGGAATGACGAGATACGTATCGTCCGCAAACTTCACCATCGAATTTCCAGAGTGAATCGGCCTCAGGTCAGCAGATATGATGGCGTAAGCTGCTGGTCCGATACCAGACCCTTGTATTATACTGGCTGATATGCCTGCCGTAGATGATTCTTCCCCGTTGAACATCGTGCGGTGAGCGTGTCCTTTAAAGAAGTCTACTATTCAATTGTAGACAGTCACAGAAAGGTCCAGTTCCGCCATCTTTGTCAGCAGGGTAGAATGCCTCACGGTGCCAAAGGCCTAACTAAAATCCGCCTTGGTCTTGGTAGTGACACGCTCTGGGTAGTACTCGTTTAACTCGTTTATCCCCTCTACTTTTCCCTTTCTCTCCCTCGCAACCTGCTTCCCCGTTAATCTTTCAAACAAACGTCTGCAACGTCGCCGTCGCTATCCACACGATGCGTTAGAACACACTGTTATTGGTTGATTTGCGAGCATGGCAGATGAAAAGACCGCGATGAAGACGGGACAGACAAAAGTGCAGGCCCAGTTCCGTGTGGGACGAATGTATTGAGGTCCCGCACGTCACAAAATTCGTGTGGGAGAGTCCGGCAAAGAACTTACCGTTTATTTCTAACCTTATTTACAAACCTTCGCTAATGACCGGACTTTAAAAATTACTTATGGTTCACATTTGCGTTTTCTTGTAAACAGATAGGCTTGAGAGCTGCCGAATGACCCACAATTAAACTGCAGCAGAAAAGATAATGTGGGTCATTTTCAGCGCAGTCAGTGCATTAGCGGACGAAGCACTCGCGTTCCGTGTTGACGTGTTTTGTCGACTGTATAACGCATAATTAGACCTAACAGATCCACAAGATCTCCGAATATTCGTATTATGCATGCGACAGTAAAACCTGTTTGCATATACAGTCGGACACAATGAATGAAGTGACTGTGGCGTAGCCAACAGGGGGCTGGGTGCATGCCCCCCTGTCGTAGCTGGAATTTTTTTCCAAAGTATACTATTTTTGCTGTGTTAAATTTTTATGTATTTTGTTCAGTCGAATATTCACCATGTGTCCCTGGCTTCGCCCCCAGATCTCCACCGGGGCTCTGCCCCTGGACCCCCTTGGGGACTTCCGTCCCCCAGATCCTCCCTGTTGTCCCTCCCGTAGGAAATTCTTGGCTGCGCCTCTGACGAATAAGCTCGCTGCGTGCAACTGAGATGAGCAAAACCTTCGGTTAAGAACCCGTGTCATAGTATACATTAATATACAGACTACTGTATATCTGACTACGTAAGAGTTGCTACAAGACATTATCATTCCGTTTTACTGGTCTTGATGATTCGTTCACAATTTCACCGTAGCTGTAAAATAATATTACTCAGTTTGTTGTTCAATGAATCTAAGTTTAAAAACATCTGCCTAAATCGAAAAGCAGCATGAAAGACTTACCGTCGCAGTTTTGTTCATCGGACATATCCCCACAGTCGTTATCGCCGTCACAGACCCAAGATGCGCTGATACAACGACCAGTGTTAGCGCACTGGAACTGGTCCTCACGGCACGCTGCACGCACAGTCACATCCAATTCCAAACACTCTATCTGATTCGAAGCTAGAAGTTTTGTTAAGTAACAGACACGCGGTAATGGTACTGGACTGATCGTAGCATTCCAGTGCGCAACAACCGTGAAACTAAAATACTCATCTGAACTGAACTGAACTGAGCTGGCCAGTCTAGGTCTGAAAGTATATTGTATGGTATACTCGGTGGTTTGTGGACAAACAGATTTTAAAGAAAGTTGCTAAAAGAGGACTAACGTCAAAAATCACCCTATTTGTGTTAAAACTCTAAACTAAAATACAGGGCTATGCAAAGAAGTGCAAAATTTTTACCGGTCAATATGTGATGAAGGTATGTTTCCTTTTTGACTCACAATGTACACTCGATGGGTTTATAAAGCGTCCACGAGTGCGTTGCATTACAAGAATCTCGTTTGTCTGTGCTCATATTTTCTTTGGTTTCAATACGATGTTTATATACTGAGGCAGTGCTTAAATTGAGGATGAACGCGGGGAACGTCGTTCCCCACTTTTTTCCAAGGGGGAACGGCGTTTCCCCACTTCTGGGAGACCTGGAAGGGAACTCTGATTGTTATGAAATTGACCGTCGACTCTAAATAGATCGTGCTTTCATAAAATTCGTGATTTTCCGTTTCCATGAATTTCAAAATTTGATCTCATGCTTTGTGTCACCATCCCGTCATCACTTTCGTAAACAAATTGTCACCAGAAGCCAGATTTTATGGCTAGAATACACCAAATTCAATTTCGGCTGGGGCTTCGTCCCAGAGCCCGCTGGGGGAGCTTACGATGCTCCCCAGACCTCCTAGTCGGCTGGGGAGGGGACACCTCTCCACCCTCAACGCCTTCGGCGTCTCGATCTCGGCGCCTCACTCGCTTGTTAGAGTTTCCCCACTTCTTTTTCCACAATTTAAGCACTGTACTGAGGCGTTAAAGATGAATTTAAAATAGAAATAAATCTCACTGCAGTTGCTTTCATCAGAGTGATCTCCACAATCATTGTCTCCATCGCAGATCCACCCTGCTGGAATGCAGCGACCTGTGTTGTGGCACTGGAATTGGTCCTCACGGCACGCTAAAGATTCACATTAATAATACTTGCACTTGCAGACTTGCACACCTATCATGATAATGCAAAGAAAATGCACGAACGTGATTGTCGAAATAAAAGTCTAAAAAATTAAGCCCGCTAATGTCTGCTAATTTCCTGGCAAGTGTGACAGTGGAACATTTTAAAAACCGGTTTTATTGGAAAAAGTTATTACAAAAACTTAGTGACTTACCTTTTTGACTCACCGTGTAGTTATGAAGTTTGGAGTGAACAACAAGGTGAACAAAGGAGTGAACAACAAGGGTGGCATAGACACTGACTGTTTTGAAATAAAGATAAGGAAGGATCCAGCGATGTTCAGCATTTTAAGAAGAGCGAGATTTAGACAATGCAGAGAAAGTAAAAAAACGTGGGAATTAAGAGTGGAATGTTTGATATGAAGAGGGTTTGATCGAAAACAGCTCGCTGGGAAATACCCAATGAAAAGGTATATAAGGAAGAAAATATCACACTCAATGACTTAACTGAAAACAGCGGAATAACAAGTAAGACTTGATTCGGTTTACGAAAGAACTGCAAATGCAGAATCAGGATGAAAATCCAGTAATTAAATGTTGTCTATTAGAAGGCACGGAGCCTCGGACGGAAAAGTTAACGAGAAGGGAGTTTCTAAAGAGTGGGAACAGCTTTTACATGATCCGCAAAAAGAAGTAAGTCATTGTTCTAAAACGTATGGCTTTTTTCTGATGCTCGTTTGTTAGTTACGTATTAATAAATATTGCACAAAAAGGAGCTGAATGAAGTGAGAAACATTAGTTACTGCAGTTGCGTTCATCCGAGTGGTCGCCACAGTCGTTATCACCGTCACAGATCCAACTTGCTGGGATGCAGCGTCCTGTGTTCTCACACTTGAACTGATCCTCACGACATGCTACATTCAAAAGCAACACACATCGGCCGTGGACTGCAGCATTCAATCAAACAATATGTCTATTTGTATAGCGCCTAATAAACAAAAGTCTTCAGAGGTGCTCGCAGCTAAACAAATGAGATTTGAGCTTTTTGCGAATGTGTCAATGGAAAGCGACGAGGTCCGCAGTTCGACCGGGAGTCTGTTCCACGTCGCTGGCCCGGACACCGCGAAGTTACGCCGGCCGATGGTGGTCCTTGTACCTGGCACAACGAGTGTCCCGCTGTTCGTCGACCGCAGCTGATACCTACCGACGACGGACGAGACGGCAGTGCAGACGTCAGCCAGGTAGGACTACGTCAAAAAATTACCCTATTTATGTTAAAACTTGAAACTAAAATATAGGGCTATGCAAAGAAGTGCAGATAGACTAGTATGAATATTGTTTTTTTTTTGTTTTTGTTGTTATACAATGTGAGTCCAAAAAGAAAGACCCCAAACTCTTGTCTATTTGGTAATTCTTTCACTGACACACTCAGCAGTAAAGTTGCAGTAAAAACCTCTGCAGCTTTGCCAGCAGACTATCACTGACTCCATACAACAGACTGTTGCAGTAATCAAGTCTGCTGCTGATGAACGCATGCGCCGTTGTTTTTGCTGCTTCCAAGGTCAGCAGTGACGACCTGATCATTCGCAGTTGACGTAGCTGGCACAGACATGACCGGCGTAGAGCCGCAACGTGGTCGACCATGGTCAGCTGGCTGTCTATGTGGACACTAAGATCGAGCACCGTTGATGAAAGCTTGACGCGAGTGCATCGACAGAGTCAGATCGGTAATCGTCAGCTTGTTGAGCTGCTGTCGTGTTCCGAGCCACAGCAGCTGCGTCTTGTCGGCATTCATGCTGAGTCGATTGTTCTTCATCCTCTCGTCGACGCGCTCAACACAGGCAACGAAACGTTGAAGTGAGATCGACGCGGACGAGGCAGGTGCGCTGATGTATACCTGAGCGTCGTCGGCATAATATGAATGTCCGGTGAGTCAGGCACTGGCAATGACCTCGAACAACGATGTACAACAGAAACAAGAGGGGACCCAGGACAGAGCCATGTGGTACGCCAAACAGTAGCTCGACGATGGCCGACAGTTGACCCTCGTAGCAAACCTGCTGACAACGACCGTTCAGAAACGACTGCAGCCATGCAAGCGCCCGCAAAAGAGCGGTCTCCGTCGAGTGATGACGCCGGTACGCCGACTGCAGCCGTGCGAGTAGGTCGTTGTCCTTCAGGTAGCTATCAAGCTTCTCGGTGACGATTCTTTCGACGACCTTCGACACGAACGTCGAGTTCGAAACATGCCGGTAGTTCTTCAGGTCACTGAAGTCGAATGACGATTTCTTTAAAACCGGCGTGATGATAGCGTGCTTCTGTGCAACAGGTAGACGACCTTCACGTAGCGACGCGTTGACCATTGCCGTCAGGTATGGCAGTGGCACATCGACCAACTCTTTCAGCAGAAAAGTAGGAATGGGGTCGACTGTGCAGGACTTCCTGGGTGACGAGATGATCGCGCGTCGAACGTCGTCCTCCGTACACTGCCCTAACTCTACCAGCGACGCTGAGGTGATCTGCGGTGGTGCAGAAGACAACGGCTGACAACTTTCTGTGTCTCTGTGAACAGCGTTGACTTTTTCAGTGAAAAACCGACTGAACTGGTCGTCGTTGTGGGTTTGTGCAGCCGATGGGTTGTGTATCTCTTTGTCCCGTCGAAGAAGCTTGGCGAATGACTTCCACAGTTTCGCCGGGGTGTCCCTCTCAGATGAGATCCGTTCAGTCCAGTAGGCTAACGGTTCTTCTTCGCGACGAAGTCGGCATGCTTACGTCGCAGTGCTGCGGCGAACGCTGACCGGTTGACGTCACTCTTGGATCGTCGGTAGCGTCTCTTCAACCTCCGACATTCACGGCGAGTCGCACGGCACTCGGCGTCAAACCACGCCGACAGAGGATGAACGCGACATATGTGAACCATGTGTGCTGGCGCAGATTAATTATAGCTATAGTTGACTTGAAACAAGCAAAGTCTAGCCCACTCCGACTTATCAGATTTCGATAAAAGTATCTGCTAATATAGTGAAACCATTTGTCTTAGTCTCGAATGGAATCCTCGTATAGTTTTTGGACGTAATACAAACCGCACTACGCAGACGATCCTCAGTGTTCCCGTCTGGCTTTGCAATCATATGCATGCCAAATTTTCGACTGGGGGCCAATTTTTCGCTAGGGGGCAGGTCCTTCTGACCCCGGCTGGTGCCGACACTGACTTCAAACCAAGTCGTGGTGAAAAAAACGATTCGTATGGCAGGAGACTGTGCTACTTGATGTGTTGAACGATAATTTTGTAGCTGGTCCTTTTGGATTAGTACCAATTCATCTACCACAGTCACGCTCTCTTTAGTGTGTGCCTGCTTGTTCTGCCGATTGCTGCGCTTTCGATCGGTGTAATTTTAGAAAACTGATATTTCGTAAAGTAGTGTAGCGACACGTTTTAAATGTGGTGAGATCTTCAATGATCACTATTGCAATTTTCTGTTGGGTGCGTCAGAGAAAGACTCTTGAAATTAAATCAATATTTGGCGAATTTATAGTGTATGACGGCACGGATTTTTAACTATTGATGTATTTATTGGCTACGTTTGTAGGAACAGTCGGCAAAAACCAACCGTTAACAGCTGAGTCGTTAGCTGTCGCTCCTTCAGTAATAAATACAGTGTATACTGTACTGTACGTTGTACTGTAGGGCCGAAAAGTATGATGTTAAAGTAAGAGAGGAGTCAATTGAATATGAGCGTGTACTGCTGGTGACTCATATATACTCACTGCAGTTGCGTTCGTCTGACCAATCGCCACAGTGGTTGCCGCCATCACAGATGAGTTGTACTGGGATGCATCTGCCAGAATCGCATCTGAAGTCATCCGGTGAGCACGTGGCGTCAGCTGAGCATCAACGCACAGCACACTCTGAACTCTCATACGCCCTGACACCGGCTATAGCGCTGTTGTCTTCGTACAAGCAGTTGTTAGGAATTGTAAAGCAACTAAAAAACTATTAACGTGGAGACCCTTTGAAAAGAACACGTCACATTTTACTGTCTTGATCCGTATTTTAATGATCAGCAGTACTATCCGATCATCCGATGTTGGTAGAACAACCATACAATAAAATAGACAGAAGTAAAAGACAGAAAGGTAACGCAATGCCGGTTATGTGCTGTATGCTGCCACAGCTCAATCGTTCTTTCTCTTTTTTGATGAATGTCAGTGATTGTGAACTTACGTCCGCAGTTTGCCTCATCAGAAAAGTCACCGCAGTCATTGTCCGTGTCACAGACGTAGGCGTACGGTATACAGCGTCTGTTGTCGCACGTAAACTGGTCAGGTGAGCAGGTCGGCGGCGGCGCTACACATGCAGCAATGTTTGACTTATACAATATCATCAACGATTTTCTAACCAATGCTGACTTATGACAACAACAGTCATAGATCATTAATTTACTCTCATCAGTTGAATGATACGAAAGTGAACACAGTGTTAGAAATAGTCAGCATCGTGGACTTTTGTAGTGCTATTGTTTTCTGGTGTATACGCCCTGACGTCTTTTCAACTTCGACGCTAACACATTATTTACAGCGTATTTGCTGTCATTCCTACTTTCATCAAAATTTTTAATATTTTTAAGTTCTGGCCAGTTTCATCCAGTTCTTAAAGAACCAGTAATCTCTCCTCTGCTTAAGAAATTCAGTCTAGACAAAGGTCTCTATTTCTAATGTTTCAATAATATCTAAAATAATTGAACGTATTGTTAAATCCAGACTTACTGAAGACCTCTAATAATTTTCTAATGTTTTGCTGTAAAAAGCACTCTACGAAACTGCTCTACTTTTCATTCACAATTATCTTCTCAGTGCGCTATTGGTTCACAACAACTGTCATGTCTTTGTCTTCTTGACCTCTCCGTACTTTTGACACCACTGATCATAACGTTTTATTTACTCGTCTTTCATCTTGGTCCGGCGTCCATGGCGGCTCTACTCTAAAATGGTTCTAATCGTACTTACCGTCTCGCACTTTTCGGGTTATGTGACAATAACTATTCTTCCTTTTTACTTCCTTGTATGGTGTTCCCCAAGGTTTTATGTTCGGTCCATTAGTTTTCGTCATGAACACTCTACTCTCTCAGTTCTCTCATTTCATCTCTCTCCTTAAACCGTCACCTTTATGCTGATGATATACAACTGGTCGGCTTTCCATGGATCCCAAAACGCTTGACGTTGAATGACCTCCAATGGCTATTTAACGTTAAATTCTGTTTTCGCGCCTGTAGGTCTAGAACTCTTTTGCGTGACTTTCGAAAAACAATTGCATAAAAACAAGTACAGATAGACCCATACTGTGGCGGAAAACATATAGCTTAGGACTCTAGTTTCTGGCAATATAAGGCTTTTGCGGATATTCGCGGAGTTCTCTGAAAGGAGGCGTCAACGACAGTGGGGTCGCGCGTTAACGCACGTGCTGCTGTTGCATCTACATTGGTGTAGCGGAAGTTTATTCGCTGTTTGCGCGATAAATCAGCCGGGTCATCGGACGTAGGTTTCGGACATGACTGACATAGTTTAGGTAATTACGGCGATAGAAAATAACTGAGCTACAAAGCAATGCATACCTGACGCCCTGTTTTAAAGCGGTAGCTGAGCTTCTCGCTTTTTGTTTTGGCCACGTGCGGTAGACTGTGCTAGCTACCTATTAGTTTTTAGCGTACATTATGCATTATTGTAGCGTATAATATTGTATTGTATTGACCAGTTCTGTAGAAAAGCACTAAGCAGCGCAATAAATAAAGTAAGTGATCGAGTGTTACATACGACAGCCTTCTTCATCAGATCCATCTTCACAATCTAGATCTCCATCGCATGTCCACGCCTGCAGAGCGCACTCGCCATCTCCACAGGTAAACAGGTTGTCTGGACAAGGTTCCACCATGGGAGATGTCACCGTGGGAGGTGCCACCGTGGAATACACCGCTGTGGAAGACCTCACCGTGGTTGTTGCTTTAACGACACAACATTACAGATCTGTTGATTGTAACTGACGGATAGAATACCGCAAGCTAGTTGCCGATAGTTTTTAGCTTACAAGAACATCTGTCGTGGGAGAACTGTTGTGAATATGAAATTTATTCTTTGCCAACGAGTCTCCACAGGTTTCCTATTTATACAGACTGTAACATCACAATGTTTACTAGGTAGTCCAAAAAGCAAGCTACACAGCCTACCAACTTTCGCAGCTTAACAACTTCATCAAAATATGGACAGATTTTCAAAATTCTTTGACTGGTACACTGCGGCAGTAAATTTGCAATAATATAAGTGGTAATTAAAGACCCACTATACCTCAAACGAGTCGCTACACTCCCCTGTGAAATACTACTGTTCAAAAACTGACATTAATATTTCAAAAGGTACTGTAGTGCTGTAGCGAAGCATCTCTTCTCATCATTATTGTCGCCCTCTGTGTAACAGTTAGCGACCATTATATTTTACGTCTTTTTTCTCAAACACCCTATTTCTCTGCCGTCTTTGTGCCGATTTTCTCAAAAATTTGCCACACGACGTAGCTTCGTCGATAATAGAAAGCACCCCCTTTCATTTAGTTAGGTGCCCCGTAAAAGAAAAAGCGGGACAAAAACCCAATTTTGGCGATTTTTCCGGACATCGTATCAAGATTATTGCAATATCATTCCGTAGTGCGAAGAAATTTTAAAACAACATCTTATGTTTACTCGCTATGTGTACCAAACTAGTCAGAGGGCGGGAATTACAGTAAGCCTTAGGGAGAACGGCTGTCAGTAAAATAATATTGTGACCATAACACAAATTTGGGTGTTTGAAAACAACACTATAACTCGGCCTGTATAGGAGATCCCAGATTCTTATACCAAATTGGGGTTTTTCGAGGTCTGCCAGTTTCACGGTGTCATTCAAAGCTCCCGACCGACCCTTGTTGTCATGGTAACGAAACGTTGGCTATTTGGACATAAAGTGGGCTTGTATTGGAGATAAGTGCCAGATTCTTGTACCAAATTGAGGGGGCAGTGTAATGGTATCATTCAAACACCACCCTAACCGACTCCTGTTGCCACGGTAACTAAATTGTTGCATGTTCATGTTGCCACCACAATACAACAGCGGAGGGCGACCATCACGCTGGGCTTTGCCACGCTTTCTAGTTCCAAATAAATTCACTATTGAATATGGCAGTGAAGGAATTGTGAAAATCGGTCAATATTTGTGGACTTATAATACTCATGTCGACAAAGTGGTGGTCTAATTTGACCGTCCTGTAGATGAAATGAAAGGCTGATATTGACGGACCGTGCGCTGTTGTACAGTCTACTTCATCGGACATGTCGCCACAGTCGTTGTCGCCGTCACACACGTAGGCTGATACGATACAACGTCCGCTGTTGGCGCACTGGAACTCGTCTTCACCGCAGGCGGTGCGTCCTTTACACATCCAGACCACCCACGTGACGTTATCGTGCAAGTGGTGCAGCTATTAAGGCGTCTGTCTCCCACCATGGAGAGATGGCAGATTTCTAGCTATCAACGTTACTTCGCGACCAACTCTGGTGAGTTGTTCACGTACATTCCTAGCCCCTTTGAATGGTAGAATGGTACGACCTTAATACGGTAATGTACGTACGCCGTGTTTTTTTCCGATACCTGTCTCATTCGTTTCAAATATGCTGTTTATATCAAGTAAAAGTAGCACGAAAGGCGTAAATTTAAGCATGATTTTAAAACAACTTCTACATTTCCTCCATTGTGTGGGTGTTTTTACAGGGCGTCGAGCTATCTATGCAAAGCTCTGTACTAGCCATCTTCGGGATGTTTGTCTGTCCGTCTGTCCGTCCGTCCGTCACACGCTGGCACTGAGTGAAAACGACGCAAGTTAGGATCACCAAGTCTTCACCGACGGATAGCCGAAGGAATCTAGTTTTCGGGATAAAAAATTCATCCAGAAATTCGAAAGGCTTCACCCCGAGCGAGGGCATTAAATGAGAGTGGGGTAGGAAGCAGTGTTTATTCTAGGCATCTCTGGGGGGAAATTTACCCCCAAATATTCGACATTCCCCCCCAAAAAATTATGACGGAATACTGTAACCTTATTGTGTTGATTCCCAGAAAAAAATTATCAAAATTGTTGCCACCAGGTGTCATGTTTTTAGGCTAAAATGTGCCAAAATTCGATTTC
>Ga0209679_1001069_pt1 | contig 11131 bp, 5 predicted proteins | sample WorMetHEROISLAND_4_FD_187408 | JGI IMG/M metagenome (GOLD analysis project Ga0209679, IMG submission 187408) | Marine gutless worms symbiont microbial communities from Max Planck institute for Marine Microbiology, Germany - Olavius sp. 2 HERON... ...
ACTCAACGACACGAGGCATCGCGCGGCCTCTCTGCGATAGCTGAGCTTCTTGTTTTAAGTGAGTGAAGAGAAGCTAGGAGAGGAGTGATGTGACTCACTGATATCTATGGTTGCGCCTGTCATGGCTGCACGTTGTATTATTGTGCTGTTTTAATTGTGTTTTTATGAAGTTACACACCGTATAAGACTCTATCTTCTACCTCGTGAATATCTGGAGGCCTTCTTTATTGCAGTTTTTCTAGTTTGACAGAACTATGTTGGAGTTCCTACGTCTTTTGAACGGATTTGTATTCGTCTTGGGTATGGTGGGCGTGTCAGTTGTCGGCGAGCTTGCCTACGATAAACACTGCACACTGCCGATACGCGATTACTGGAACACAAACAATCGACCAGCTGTTACTACGTACGGTCGACGTCAACTGCTGGATCTGCGACGAACCGCCATACGTTCCGTCATCAGTAGTGACCTGTACGATCATCTACGACTGCTACAACTTCTGCGACGTCGGCGCGGCTGTCGTGGCGGCCGGAGGATACGAACTCGAGTGTCACTGCGCGTTATTCCGGTTCTTATTCATCAGCGCATCGACCGCAGTCGATCTTGTATTGACGGAGGACAGCTGGTCACTCTCGCTTCGTCGCTACCGACGTCCTGTTACCCGCGCTGCCTCTCTCATCTCAACCCGCATCATCGAACTGTAAGATCCGATCGTCGGCAGCATAACATTGACTGCTTACAGAGATCCAGGCTTGCTGAGTCACTTCGTACAGACAGCAGCATAGACTTCAGTCGTCAACTGTTCCCTACCTTGTACTTGATCAATGCCTGCAGCCTAGCTAAGAATAATGCAATCCAGTTTTTGAGTACTGATATCCTCAACTGTGGAGCTGATATTGTTCTGATAACTGAGACTCATTTCAAAGCCAAACACAACCTATTAGTCAGTAACATTGATGGTTTTGATTGTTTTAGACGTGATCGGTCAAAGCGCAAAGGTGGCGGGGTGTGTATTTATGTTAGACATGAATTAGCTGCTCAGGTTGTTGAGTTCAGCCCATCTGACCAGGCGATGGAATATATCTGGGTGAAGTATACCATAGGTGCTCACCCGATGTATGTATGTTGCATTTACCACCCACCTAAGCCACTCTATAACTCAGCCAACCTGGTGGACACCCTTTGCGCTCATGTTGACCAAATAGCCACTGACAATAGCACCGCAGTCATTGTGTTAGCTGGCGACTTTAATAGCCTAAACTGTACTATGTTTGAGACTGATTGCGGCTTGACACAACTTGTCGGTAATTGTACTCGAGGCAAACACACACTGGATAAAATATTCACCAGCAGACCTGATCTTATATTCAGCAATAAAGTAATTGATTCACTTATAAAGTCAGATCATAAGGCTGTTGTTATCAATTCTACTTTTGGTCCCGATAATAATAACCCTCCGGTGTGTACTACCCGACCCCGACGTAAGGTCAGTTTTTATGACTTACGTAAACAATATGTTGATGCTTTAGCTCTGCAGTGTGGTGAATATGACTGGAGCTGTGTGTTGGAAGCTAGTGATGTCGACTGTGCTTACGAGAGATTCCTTTCTGCCACTGACAACTTAATTACTGCCAATATCCCCATCCAGACTGTTACTGTTCCGCACAGTACTCCTACCTATGTTACTCCGCTTATAAAGTCTCTTCTTAGAAAGAAAAATAAGTTGATCAGAAGGGGCAAAACCACTGTTGCAGACACCATTTCTGCGAAGATCGGTAAATTAATTTCAGACACCAGAGCTAATCAACTATCCAATGTAAACCACAAAGACATTAAAAAATTATGGAGTTCAGTTCGTTCTACCACTTCTTCTCGCCAGAGGGGATCTCTCGTGTCTACTGTCCCATTCGGTGCCAATGATTTTGTCGATTACTTTACTGATATTTGTACAGATTTAGCATATGACACTAATTCTATCGCTAACATTATCAGTGACGTATCATGCAAATTGGTTCAGTTCCCCAATCAAACCACTACTCCTGTCTACATACACCAATATGAAGTTTTCAAGTGCCTCTCTCAGGTCAAAAAAACTTCCCCTGGACCAGATAAAACCCCCTACTGGCTATTTAAATTCTGTGCTGTAGAGCTTACACCCATCATCACCCATATCATTAACCTCACCTTAACCCACGGCAGACCTCCTTCTCTCTGGAAGAGGGCAATAATAACACCCATTCCCAAGGTTTCACATCCTACAGAACTTTCACATTTCCGCCCAATTTCGGTCACCCCGCTCATATCCCGCATTGTGGAACGCATAATAGTCAACAAGTTCATCTTACCGTCTCTCCCAGCCAAGCTCTTAGCAGATCAGTTTGCATACCGTCCCACGTGCTCAACTACTGCTGCCCTAATCGCACTTGAACATCATGTTGCTAAGTATTTAGAATCTGTTTCATTTGTTCAGTGCCTCTCAATCGATTATTCTAAAGCATTTGATACCATCAGCCATCCTATCCTGTTTCAAAAACTGTTAGATCTTAATTTAATACCTAATGTTACCTCCTGGATTTTTAACTTCCTTACTGGTCGCACTCACTCTGTTTCAGTTGGCGGATGTTTTTCAGACTGGAGATATATTACAGCTAGCATTGTACAAGGATCTGGGATTGGACCTTGTCTTTTCATTGTTTACACCATGGGCCTCAAACCACTTTCAGTGTCTAATTCTATTCTGAAATATGCAGATGACACTTACCTACTAGTCCCGCAACATTCTTCTGTTACACTGCAAACTGAGTTTTCACACATTCTTGATTGGTCTTCCAACAATAAGCTGAAACTTAATACACTTAAAACTAAAGAAATCGTTTTTCATCGCCCTCGTCTTCCTAAAACATTGTTTCCTCCTCTGCTTCCTGGAATCGAACGTGTCGACTCTATTAAAATTCTTGGAGTTATGTTTGCACACACTATGTCCCCAACGCAGCACATTGATTACCTCATTTCTCAATGCAATCAACGTTTGTTCCTTTTATCTCAACTTAAATATCAGAACCTATCCGGTGCCGCCCTTGATGTAATTTTTCATGCTCTCATAGTTTCAAAAATTACCTATGCACTCCCTGCCTTCGCTGGACATATTACTGTAGCAGATAAAAACAGAATTAACAAACTTTTTCGTAAAGCATTCCGCCGGCATTTGGTTAATCATTTGTTCGATATCGACACTTTAATAGTCAAACATGACTCTAGTCTTTTTCGTTCCCTTAAATACCCAGATCACTGTTTACACTACCTCCTCCCTGAAACACGCAGTAACACAATGCAGCTCAGACTCAGAGGCCACAACTACACACTTGCTCAAATACAAACAACCCTGTTCAAAAATTCCTTCATTCACAGATGTCTTTTCAACACGATTTAATAGTTCCAGCCTTTCTCGCATTTATCTTGTACTTGTATTTGTATATACGTTTTCGTTTTTGTCGTTTTACGGTTTTGATGTTTTTTAATTGTATGTTTTCACTGTCTCTTGTATGTTTTTCTCCACATTGTAAAGCTGTGCGATTGACATGGTTTTTTTCATTAAAGGCTACTTGAAGCGGTTACCATAGCAATCCTCCAGTTAAATCTTTTAAACAGTGTTTCTATTGGAACAATGTGCGGTGTCAAAAGTTACGACTTTTGTTTGAAGTGCATTGCATAGTATATAGTACTCCGCATAGTACTCCGTTGTAACTATGGTCCTGCCTTATATCATTTCCGACATATTCAACGTCGAATAACGGTCTGCCCTTGAAACGACAGGGGGGGGTCATCGAGTGTCGCTAAGTGTGGCACCAATCAATACTGCTGCTGCTGCAAGTATAATACACGCTTGCAGGCTATACTATTGGTGTAATCATCTTTCGTAATTTTTAGCGTCATCTCGTCAGAACTGAAAGTAAACTGTTAGCCGTGCCCACCCATGAAACGCAACAAATTGACACAGGCTAGTCAACGTAGCACGTGCATAAGAATGCAAAAACAAACTGACATGACATATAGATGATTAATTGGATATTTACTGAAAAAAAACAAGAAGCACCAAAAGCAAACAGTTGCACGTCATGTATAGTTTCAGTGTTACAACATGCGATGCAAATTACACACTGTTGTATCCATACATATACATACTAGCCTATGGCATGACTGTTGTATCCACACATATGCATCAAAAATAATGGCACTGGTTATCTGATACACAATAAACATAATATTAAAGTAAGTAAAGTAAACGTGGATTTGTATAATGCATCATCATGAACACGCCTCTAATGTGCTACAACTTCCCGTACGTCGGCGCTGATCTCCGTTAAACTAGTTCTCAGCTAGACACCAGCCAACAGTGCAATACCACGAATATGGGATAGTGTATGTGCCTGTTTACTTTCCCAGCTTTTGCTGGTACTCATAGCGCCTACCCACAGAGGGATGGCTCCGGCTGAGTAAACCTCTGGTTCTATGCCGAGGTGGTTTACACAGGGCCATCCAAAAGATGGTCACCCATCCAAGCATTAATTTTCGGGCCTGGCGTAGGCCTATAGTAACTACTTTGATCGATACCAATGCGTAACCACTAAACCAAACCGGCACAAAACAAGCAATACAATGTAGCATGCAACCTAAGAGCAAGAAAAACAATTACAAAATGCAAATACTGTAACAGCAAAACACAGCACCGCCAGACAAAATAATACTGAAGTGATGGCGATTTCAACAAAAAATAAGACATATATGAGTGTCTGAACTGTAAAAACCACAATGATTGGCACTAGAAACCGTAAGCAAAAACTGCAGGTTTATGTACAGTGATAAACAACTTAAACAAATTCAGAAATAAAGTAAACTCAACAAAACAGGATTCGTCCAAAACATTACACTTAGCACCAATATTTGTCAAACTCAATAAAAAACAGCACTTATAACTAAGTTGCTAAATCTCCATAATCAAATTAAAATACCAATGCAAATCAGTTAGCCTACTCACTAAGCTAATGAGCAATAGTATATAAGTAAGCCTATTTTGTTGTGTCATTAATGCAACAATAGCAGGCACAGAAAGAATAGCACTGACAAATGACTAACAATTACAATATAACAATTAACGTAATGTATTTAATATAAAATATACAATAGAAATCCTGGACATTCAGAAATATATTTTAACCCTCCTTCCAATGAACTGAAAAGAAGAAAAATTAACCAATTACGCATTAACGTGTTAAAGAATTAATTGTGATTAAAAAATTAACGCCGTTAAAAATTTTAAGGAAAACACGACGAAAAGACAGCAATCGTTCATTTATTTAATTTTTAAAATTTGATGTGACTTATCAATAAAACCAACAAATTAATTTAATCAATCACTTGAATATTATTCCATCACATAATCATCAAAACTCAAAAGACTCCGTCATTGTCAACTGTCAATAAGTTGAGTGACCTGCACTATGATCAGTCACTGTAATCAGTCGTCAGTACTAGGAGTAGACTAGCGTTCAACAGCAACGAGCCGACGACGTCTACCTGCAAATGGTACACAAACAAATTGAAATATGTAACAAAATGTGCCTTTAATGTGCGATTAAAAAATAATCTCGCACTTAATGGGATTAAACAAATTATTCACTTGACAGTTGACAGCTCTAAATTTAAACAAAATTTAAACATCAAGTTACACAATTTTGTTGCATGATATTATACAATGTCTAATGTGACTTTGCATGCGGCACAGCGGCACTAATATTTTCCACCAAACAGTGACGTCGCTTTACTTTATGCCAAGATGATCCCACCGGTGGACGTCCCGAAGCCAGTCGTTTGCTGCCTCGAGTAACGCCTGGTCTGCGTCTTGACAGAGCAGTTGGCTGTACATGTATTGAGGCACCAGCTCGATAACGGCGAAATTCACCTCTATGCAAGAAGCTGGCAAATGCTGCTGCAGTGTTAACAGACTTCAGAGTTACTATTGATTTCTGCATGGCTTTCTGGCAGGCTTCATCTGAGGCAAAACGTGAACAGTTCATAGCCATAAGCTGCTGATATTCTTCAAGCAATGCCATCATTCCACCAGACGCATCAGACTCAGATACCTGCTGTGTCAGTACTGTCTCATCCTGTTGACTGGCATTTTCAGAAGACATACATGCAACATATTCATGACTGATCTCAGGTTGATTTTGAATGCCAGAAATACCAGTGATACTGTCGGCACTATAACCGCACCGAAAGCTCCGGTAGAAGTCAACAGGAGGACAGTCAGCACCCAGTGCAATTGACGCTACTGCGTGGCGTGCTTCAGCAGTGACGGCAGGTGCATTGGGAAATGCTGCACAAAAGAGACGCATGACAGCTGACTGATGTTTACAGAACTTGCCCGTCATGCCATCTGGACAAGAACAGCATCCCAATGATGAGTCGACAACATACAACTCTGTGCTGTCAGAGTTGGGCACGCCATATTTGTTATCTCCGTAGTCGGTCATTTGGTCGCAGCTCGATAAATATGAAGCCCTTCTATGCACTTTTTCCAGTAACAAGCGCTGTGCTGAAATTCTCCCATTAGAAAAATCCCTCAATCGATTGCGGTAATAATTTTCAAGAACCCGAACTGTAAAGTCTACCAGTGAGACAACATTGTAAGCTTTGGCACGACACAGTACAATGTCTTTATACAGTCTGACTGTGACCTCAGCAAAGTTGTTTGTATGGTGGCCCCTGTGTTGATGGTTTCTCCACGCAAGACACCACAGATGTCGGCGATCCCACCAGTGCTGTACGTACTCTTGATAATTTGGATATTCTTGTGCAGTTTCTGAGTTCACTGCCTCATCATATGCAATATTTGCATCAGTTTCATTCATGCAGTAGACAATACGCCGAAATTCAGTCATCAGTTGTTTACGATCATCTTTACTAATTTTGTGATTGTCTGCCCACAACCAGCGCCAAACAGCCTGTGGGACGTGAAACAGACACAATTTCAGGTCTGCATTAGGCCAGCATGTCTGCAGTGCTGTTCGTTCAGCATCACAGTCATCGGTTAAGAACACAGACGGGTGTCCCTGGCCTGCAAAAGACTGTTCTGTCAGGATTGACTTCAGTAAAGAAAATGCAGAGGTGTATGAGGCAGCAGACGTACTGTCAGTGATTACGACGCCCAGTGGAACAGCGCCAGCTGCAGTCACTGTTAACATGAATGTCAGGATATGGTTATCTGCATCACAGGAAGCTGTAGAATCGACAAAGCAGATATTCTTGGCCAAATCTGCAGAATGTGCTCGTGTCATAAGCGGAGTGACAACAGCAACAGCAAATGGATCCTGTTGATACGAAACTGTAGCTCCACACTCACTAAGCCAAATTGGTATCTTCTCATGAATTTTGTCGATCATTGACTGACCACATCGTGCACCTAATATGCAACAGACCACAACTACCTCAGTATACAACAGCAAATCTGGAACTCGATGAGTCAAATGACCAAATATGACAATTTTTTTAACATTCAAATGGCAGACGGCTGCCATTTTGAACATCGTTTTTGGCCATAACTCAGTAGCTGATTGTCCAATTTCAGTGTATTTAGTTTCCCACCTCACCTATTTCGTGCAGAAACTTTACCTTGGGAAATTGTCGAAACTTAAATATCATGAAGTTAGCCTTAAATTGCTGATTTTCTCAATGCTACAATACTAGGATATTAACTGCAAAATTGTCACCATATTATTTTGCTTACTTATCATACAACTTACAGTTTATAATACAACAATAACAAGATTTATTGCAGACGATAACGTTGTTTATCAGTGGGTGAGACGGGATATACGATTGGCTTCATACAACAGCTGAGCACGACATCATTTGAAGCATGTGAGCTGGAGATCACGGTGAATTATTTTTCTGTATATACTTGAACAGAGGATGGCAGTTTCATCCGAAATCTGACGAGCTGACCGATGCCTTTTTGGCTTGTCCTCCTGATTGAGCACAAGGTCCTTCACTGCTACGCGACAAACGTGGTCTGCCGCTGACTGATTGTGGGACAATTGTACCCGTCTTGCGGATATCTTCAGCAGACTGTCGATGCTTCGAAGTTTCCGACCCTTGACGGGCAATTCAATCAACAGTCTTCGTTTACCATACTGCTTTGACAAATAGAGATTTTTAATCAGCATCACATCTTCCTGTGAAATTTTCATGACTTTGTTTAATTATTGCTGATATTTAGGTCTGACAATTTCCCAAGGTAAAGTAGCTGCACAAAATAGGTGAGGTGCGGAAATAAAAGCATCTGTCAATGACCTATACTCTTTGTAATAAGTGTGCCAGAAATCTCACATGTTTTTTTGGAACCCAGTGTAGATGCAGAAATGGTTCACCTATGTGTTTCTTGTAAGTGTTTGCCAACGTCTTTGTACATTTTAAATATTAGCAATTAAATGCAGTGGCATACTTTTCTTGGCCATCCTCTATGTCATTGTTATCTTACTTCCTTGCCGCATAAAGGGTAGCTTATTGAGAAGTAATGAAATATAATATATGAAATACTGATAGAAGTTAGTAAACAACAAAACCGAAAAAAATGTATCATACATAAAAGAAGAACGATAATACAAAATAACGGAAATGATGACACTGTGATACTTACATGGCCACTGCTATTACACTATGGGGTGGTTGTATCATGAAAATAATAGAAAATTTAAATAAAGTACTTTTGGTCTGATGATTTACGCTATATGCTCGGTGTTTTAGTTGCTACATGCAAATTATATTAACACTGTCTGTAAATTTATGTAAAAACTCCATGCAGCCAGCATTTGTGAAACTTTTCAAAAATTAAAGTTCAGTAGTAGCAATTACAAAATAATTACTTATTAAGCACAAAAAAGTAAACATGGTTGGCAGTACTGTCTGCAGACTTGAAACTTATGCAGCTAGAAATTGAATGTACCTAAGTTGAGTTGTCTCCAATTATCATGCCAGTGATACACAGAACGTGGCAAAGGATTCTTAGAACTGTCTGCCAAATCTTGCTCTGTAAAATTCACATCCATCTCAAGGCAGTCTCTGTGGAACTTCATTGCAGCAGCTGGGTTCATGCCTTCATTAAAGTAGCCAGTGAATACATCCTTGATGTCTTGTGCAGAAGCATGGTAACGCAGAGCCTCTGCAGACATTGTGTCGTGATTGTGCATCCACTTTATTGTTATCACACACGGCATGCCCTTGGCAATGTATGGACTGCAGTTATTCTGTCGCGTAACCTGTCGCACCTGTACATATCGCATGCATACAGAAATATATTACCTCATTAAAAAGTTTTGAAGAAGCTAACTTGTGCAGTAGGCAGTCTTCTCCAACATAACTATGACTCTGTAATCTGTCCCTGAAACTATGCATTATATACTGTATGTATTATTTATAGGTTGTGTAAAGATCACATATAGGAGTCGTAATTGGTCTAAATTGAAGTATTCTAGACACTAGAAATTAATTAATTATTTAACTTTATTAATTTATTTCGGTAAGTGGACTTAGTATTGGCATACAACACTATACAAATATTGGTGGGCATCCTTACACCTTTATAACACTCAACATATTATGTTATATTATAGTACAGAAATCTGTATCATCCACAAACAATTTATTTGTGTCATTCGCAACAGCATTTCCTATGGCATTAATATAATATTAGAAATAATAAAGGTCCAAGCACTGAACCTTTTGTAAATCATATGAAACACAAGTAACAGACGACTGGGTTCCAGCAATATATTTAAACTGTTGTCTATCAGTTAAGTAATTCCTAAAGCAATCATGAGCCACACAACAAACACCACAGTCATACAATTTATGCAACAAAATACGAGCGGTTTACAGTATCAAAGGCGTTTTACAAATCTAGATACACATGTCCACACAGTTTTTCATCTTGATTTTGATAGATTTTATCAATGACCTGAGTTACTGCTAGTTCTTTGGAGTAATTTTCACGAAAACCAAACAGATATTAGCCTTAGGTGTGAATTTGTTTTTACTGTGTTTTATTGTACATACTCTGTATATTCTGTGCATTCCTGTCTGTCCTCTGTCCTCAGTGTTTTATGTTTATGGGCCATGCTGCCCGAGTCAAAATAAATAAATGATGACAATGATCATATTGGTACAAAACATGTTAGTTTGCAAATGATTATATCGTTTGGAGCACAAAACTTTTTAAAGTACTTTATCGAAGACACTGAATAATCAGCTGGGCCGATAATTGCCAGGTGAAGTAATTTCACCCTAGACTTATATACTGGGATCACCTGCGCAGTAGAGTAGTAATAGACAGCAGAGATGTGTACTTGGTACTTGTACTTGTACTCGAGTTGTACTTGTACTTGTACTCGAGTTGTACTCGAGTACATGTTTGAAGTACTTGTACTTGTACTTGAGGCTTGGGTACTTGTACTTGTACTTGTACAGTTTGTACTTGAGGTCTAAGTACTTGTTGACATGTGTACATATACCTAACATGCCTTATATGAATATTTTGTAGCGCGAATCTTGCATGATGCAAGGTTTAAATTTAACATTTTCCATCTAGCAAGTAACAACTCCAGTATCAGTCCATTGCGACACATAGACAGATCATGTGCTTTATTGATTTTTGGATTTCAGGTTGTCGCAACTAATTTTTCTAAAATGTAACAGCTCAGACTGATCGATCTGTGTAATACACTTTGTCACCGACTTACGTTCACAATAACAGTGTTTGGTGCCAGTCTCTCAGTGGTTGTATTTCAATCAAATAAGCTGTACCTATGACTTGCAGTAGGCATTGCATTAATATGCACCACACACTATCATCATATAATTGTGCCTGAGTAATCAAACTGAATAAAAAATTTAAATGATGCTGATGAAGACTGCTGATTCCACAATTTTTGCTTACATCTGAGCTCGTGTACTTTATCTGTACTTGCAATAAAAACCAGGTACTCGTACTTGTACTTCAAGCTTGGGTACTTGTACTTGTACTTGAGATCTAAGTACTTGTACTTGTACTTGAAGCTTGGGTACTTGTACTTGTAC
>Ga0209679_1001070_pt1 | contig 11125 bp, 6 predicted proteins | sample WorMetHEROISLAND_4_FD_187408 | JGI IMG/M metagenome (GOLD analysis project Ga0209679, IMG submission 187408) | Marine gutless worms symbiont microbial communities from Max Planck institute for Marine Microbiology, Germany - Olavius sp. 2 HERON... ...
CTCGGAGTTGGTACGCCTCGGCCTCGTCTCGGTCTCGAGCTCTGAAGGCCTTGGTCTCGGTCTCGCCTCGGCTTGAATTGTCAACGCCTCGGTCTCGGCTTCGGTCTCGGGCTTCAAGGTCTCGGTCTCGCTTCGGTCTCGACTAAAAAGGCCTCGTGCACATCCCTGACTTTTTGACTCACAGTGTATATATATCCGCCCGTCTGTTTATGAGTATGATTACTCGTAAAGTTTTGTACATTGTCCGGCATCGTTTAACGATGCTGTCGGTGCTGACGAAATATTTTAATTAAATTCGTGAAAATGTCGTCGTGTCTTTAGGTGATACGCGCTAATGGACCACTTCATATGTTGTTTTTCATCATCGTCATCTTCATGGGTTCGTTCTACCTTGTCAATCTCATCCTTGCCATCGTCGCCATGTCGTATGATGACTGCCAGAAACAGGATCTGGAAGACGAAGAGGCAGAAGAAGAGGACATGCTGGTCTCTCGTTACTCGTACAATTACAACAACAGCAGCAGCAGCAGCAGCAGCAACAGCAACAACAACAACAACAACAACTATACTACTACTATTACTAACTACTTTCGGCACTTTCGATTTCTGTTTAAGCGGTCAATTTTTTTGAGTTACTCCAGGTTAGGCCTGGTCTTAAGAATAAATTTCTTGAGAATTGTTTGAGCACAACTTTTTCCAAGTTGGACGCCCTTCCTGTCGCCCAACTGCGTCTGCAGTACTGAAAGGTAATATTAGTAGTGTAATATATAAAAGAGCGATAGGTTTTGTAATAAATATATACGAGAACCTTTATTTCACAAAAATTAATGGCAGTAATAACAAGTCTAATAAAATAAGATAGAAGATAGCTTGAGAAAAATACTTATGATTAGAATGGAGGGTTTTTTTCATAGAGAAATAAAACATTACAATTTCTATTATTTATCCGTGAAAGAACTCGCGCCCTATCTTTAATGTTCGTACAATTTTTACCTTCCCCGCCGCTTAGCGAGCGGAGAAAATGTTGCTCGGCGTCACGTAGTGTGTGTATGTGTCCGCCGATCCGCGACTGCACGCTGAATTAGTCTCAGCGGCGAAGGTAATGCGCTGTATCCAGTGCTCTCTGGCTATTATTGTATTCGTTCTAAAGACTAAAGGGTAATTGGTGTTATTGTAAAACACGTGCTATTTTATAATATTTTTAACCAGAAGAGCTTTACTAACAGTATATTGTTGTATTTAGGCTTGGGTAGTAATGTAATAACGTAAACAATCTTGCTGGGCGGAAGTGGCGAGGCTAAAATATGACTGCACACCTATCACGGTTGACTCGTCGTGAAAACTGATGCGGGGCGGCGGTGGTGGCCGGTAATTAAGCCGGGCCTCGAACTGATCACGTGTTCAAGGACAAGAGGACACTGTAGGAGGACGTGTTAGGACCTGTAGAACGTCAGGGACGTTTTCTGGATCGATTTATACATAATTTATAATAATATACGTTTGTTTTTTATTGTACAAGTGTTGTTGTCGTTCACGTGACCCGGGGCCATACGGGGACGTGACAACACCCGACCGACCAACTTGACCTATATTTCACGACTTACTGACCTAGTTCTTGCTGCGGCTGTTAGGCGGAAGAAGCGCGACTTCAGGCTCTAGAGACCGAGGCAGCGGCGGCTCGCGCTCGTCGCATGTCACGTGTTTCTGTTATCTACTCCGTCGTCAGTGACGCCATGAATCGTGACGTCACTGGTCCGAGGAAGTCGCTGGTCGGTACGAAGCCGAGGACGTCGACGACGATGACCGGTAGAACGTCGATCGTGACGAACATCGGCGAAGAACGGAACAATCGAAGACCTTCGCGAGTGTGCGACCGCGTCAGTCTCAAGTCCGCAGACTGCGTCTCGGAAATACAATACCCGAAGATCAAAACTCTGGTAAAGCAGCAGGTTTGAGGAACAGTCTGGACATTCAGATCGTCCACATGAAGATTGATCAAAACTGTGGTATAACGTCTTTACTTCATGTTCTTTTCGTCGTTGGACGTGAAAGAACTACTCGAAGAAGACCAGAAACCTTAGTTGGTCTTCGTGTACTGATGACGTGGTCTTGGATTTAGACGTTTTCAATCTGGCACAGAAAAGATCAAAACTATGGTAAAAGGTAACATCTGTATATACTGCTGACGTTGTTCTTTGGCCTAAACAGTTCAAGATTGCCAAAAGAAGATCAAAACTATGGTACAGTGTTTTCATTGAACGTTTTTTCAGTGCTGAAACAACAAGATCTGATCAAATAAGATCTGCAAGATGAAAACTTTGGTAGAAGGTCACACCTTAAGTTGACGAAGTTTGACGAAGTTTTATATGGTAGAAGGTCACACCTTAAGTTGACGAAGTTTGACGAAGTTTTCTTCCCTGCACAGTTAAGAGAATCTCTAGATCAAAACTTGGTATGACTTTTCTCACTAATTCATTTTCAGTCCTTCAACTACAAGAACTGCTAAGAAAAGGTCAGAACTTTGGTAGAAGGTCAAGTCTGCAGACTGCGTGTTGTTGCTCGATTCGAACTCAAATAGACGTTACCATTCCATCGACAACCTCATTACGCCTCATAAGGTCTTACTTATTTGTTGCGTGTTTGTTATTTGTACGCATTCCACTTATTCTCACCCGCGTCCTTGAATGGACGATGTTATGAACACATTTATTCGCATGAAATGCCGAAGAACAAGAAAACAGGACAGACGAACACACACAAATATATTCAAAAACACACAAGAAATGTAAAACGAACAAAATGTTAAAAACGTCTGGTGTAGTGTGTTGTTAATGCTATGAAGTCGTTTTAAAAATTTTTTACTCACATGTTGCAGTCCACAGGCATATTAATTACCGCATTAGAGGTTTCTTATATTTTACTCGTAAATGATATGCACTATATAAATTCACGATTTACTTACTTACTTACTTTCTATTGCCGCAGTTTTAAATGAGATGCATTTTTATTTGCTAATCATTTTTCGTATTTATTTTTACTTATTTATTTAACTTATTTATAATTACGTGTATCACGAATAAAAAATGCAGCAGACAGGATTATAACGTAACTGGTTTTACTTACACATTATCGCACTTGCTGTTTTAATTGATAACACATATTTTTGTATTTTAAACAGAGTTGTGAATAATAAAGGCTTCAATTAAGAGACGAAGTATTTTAGATTGTGACCAATCTAATTACGCCTCGCTCATTATTTTCTCCTACATTCCTCCAAAGCTGCTCTGTAATTCATGGAAGTGGATCGGATAACTCATTCGAAATTTTCCAAGATACCGGAAATTTGGAATAGGTCCATCCGATCCGCCGTCCCCGAAAACCCTACCCTAGAACAAACATGAAGTGGATCGGATGACCCGTTGCCGAGATATGGCCGTTCGAAATTTTCCAAAATGCGAGGTCGGTCGGTCGGTCGTCGGTCCTCAATATATACATTGTTCTCATGTACTCCTCTTCGCTACGTTAGGAACGTAGCGCGCGAGGAGTAATCACCCAAGGTCATTGGTAATTCATTCGATAGATCATACATGACTTCATATTAGTGCTGGGTGGTCCAGACAGTAAGCCGCCAAATTTTTGTCATAATATCGTCGAACGTTGACGAATTTTCGAGAATAATTGTGAATAAAGAAATAGAAAATAGTGTGTGAATTTACAGCACTAGGTTTATTAATACTATTTAGTAAACAGTGCCTCGACAAACTACACTGAATTTGTGGTCATATCATGGTGGTCTTAGCATAGAATTTAAATTCATTCGCATATTCTCGTGAGAATCTTAGTCTTGTCGAGTGGTTGAGTCCCGCTGCGTTAGCACCAACATGCAGCAATCAATCACTTCTTTTCCCATCGCTGCCGATATCACGCCTATCACGTCTCCTTACAAGCGGTACGACGTGCTGGCAGACAGGTTTGATCCCAGCGTAAGACATACGGTGACCTGTAGTGCGCAAATTGTGCCTAGTTTACTTTCCCTTCTCCACAATTTTTCGTCTTTGCAACTATTCCCCCAGTCGTCACACGTTATAGTTGGCGTTCTTTGATTTCTCAAGTTTGATGACAAATGTGCCAGTTTTTTTACTGGACGTGCTATCACTATTGGGAATTATTGTCTTCCTGACAATGTTGATTTCAGTTCTTTTTCAGTGTTTAATCGCAATGTTATGCGTGCAAATTTTGGGGTTATGACTTTGACGTCATCGGTCATGTGACATTGGACTCGCAATATATGGTTTCCTATTGGTGGTCAATTAGAACGAACTGTCTATCTCGCAGTTGTCGAGGTATGCAGCCTCAAAGGATTTTGGGTCACGAACTTGATCTTCTGGGGTCACGTGACGGCATCGCATTCGTCACGTGACCATTGGAATAGAAGTATATGATTTCCTACAGGTGGTCCTTTGAAACCATCCCTCTACCTTGCACGGTTGTCGATATATGGGGCCTCGAAAATTTTGGTGTCGTGACCTTGACCTTTTGGGGTCACGTGACGTCATCGATAACGTGACGTTGGACTCGCAGTGTGTGGTTTTCTATAGGCGGTCCTTTGAAACCGTTCTTCTATCTTGGATGGTTGCTCCAGATATTACGTGTAAAATATTTAATCAAGCATATTCCAATATTGAAATTACATACATTGATAGCCGTTTTGTGTTTAGGGGCAAAATAGGGGGTTATAACGTTTTAACATTTTCAACTTTGGGCATATCGCAGCTCCCGAGAGACACTCCTTTTGAGCTATTAACCGTTGCAATCGGTCCACGGGCCTCGTTACTGCAGTATTCGGACCTCTTCGTTGAAAATGCGTTATGAGGGTGAAAAATTGGGAATAATGGGAAGTGGTCGTCTGGTTTTTGACCCCCTAACAAAAGCGTTCTTTCTTTCTTTCTTTTCTGGCCCCAAACGGCACACAATTTTTCCAAAACTGAATAAAAATTGCGACCGTAGGAGTGATGACAGACAGACAGACAGACAGACGTTAGTGATTTTATAATCTGTCCCTTGCTAGGCTATAGCACTGGAAATATCACCTTCGCTGCATATTCAGTGCCTAGTTCTACTTTTCTACTGCATTTTTAATATCATAACGACGTTTGAAGAAATGGAATGGAGTTGGAGATGAGCAGTGACACTCGCTGGATAACTCGCATTAATCAGTGCATCAAAGCAGGCAATGGGTCACTGGAATTGACCCATGACCCACTGACCCATCTGATGTGACCCATGACCCATGAGATATGACCCATGACCCATCACATTTAATGTTGGAAACATGTAGACAAACACACAACTCAGAAGTCAATCATACGCGTTATACATGTGAACGATAAGTGCATGAGCACAGCACACTTCACAGACAAATGGTATTATGCAACTGTTTTTCTTTTTTTGAAACTCTCTTTTAATCAGTTGTGAGTTTTCTGCGTCATTTGACTCCGGTTGCCAAGCCTAGTACAGCGTGTAATACACTGGCAATAGCATTTCTGCCTTTACTGAATGCTGAAATGTTATTATCCACAAACTTCCGTGAGTATTTACTGTGAACGTCTGTCTATATTTTACTGTGACTTGCTGGGCTGATAAAATAATGGTGGATCATGGGTCAACATGCACTGACCCATGACCCACGTGACCCATTGAAAAAGTGACCCATTTGACCCATTGACCCATGACCCATCGACCCATTGCCGGCTCTGCAGTGCATACATTTACTTGAATCAGACAACTTTTTTTACACACGCCCATAATGTGACATTTCAAAGTACATAGATGCCCCGATGTTTCACGCTGTTGTATCAGGCACGAACTGAGCGTCCACGCAGCTGACACCGGCTTATTGTGTTAAGATTGAAATTGATCACGTGACGGGCACTGACCAAGTCAAGTGTCACGTCTATAGCAACAACGTGACATTGGCAAAAAACAATTTGACGTAAAATGGCCATTCAGGCTCACTCGATTTTACGTATTTTGAGGTCAGTGGAAAGGCAGCGAGGAGCTAAGTGATGGTCTATATACTCTATAATAATGTTGGCCGTATTTCCTGAGCTTCCCAATCTACGTATAGCGCCCGAAAGCACTGAAAATCGATGTTTTTGATTACCTCACTCCAGGAAATCACCGCAAATATCCGCACAGGCCTTACTTTGCCAGAAACTAAGTTACTCAGCATTATCTTTGCTGCTGATAGTGCAGTCTATCTTCATTCAAATTTTCGTGGTGGGCTCCGAAAGACGCACGCACGTGTTTTGAAACAGAGCGCGTAATGGTCGTTCCAGGTCATCCAAGATCGTTGATTTTGGCACCAATCGAAAGCGCGTATGCGACTTCCTATTAGTGATCGATAACAACCTTGCCCCGTTTCAGTGATATTGCAATTTTTTTGCTAAAAAGCTACCCAATTCCAATCAATTTTTGGAGATGTTGCCTTTGGACTAGATTGGCGATGTTGGGGTTTCGAACAGCAAAGACCGTCAGTGTTATTTCGAAGTATCCAATCGCTCACTATCGCTCGCAACGCGCAGCGCAGCCGTAGTGGAAACAGGCCTTAAACCTGTGAATGCTGATAGAATCTTCTGTAACAGCTGCTGTTAAAGTGTTCTATACGCTGACTACTCAATTGCCAGAAAAGGTTTTCAGAGTCTCTGCTCTGCTGTGGGGCACAGAAAGAACTTGTAAGCATGTCCACTTGATGTCTCATTCCGACAAACAGTGAAAAACCTGAAAAGGTCTTCATCAACTAAACGAAACAACATTTTGTGCAAATAAAGTCGTGACGTATTCTCCGCCAATGGAGACAACTAAATCACGGTATTTTTTAAGCATTTCATACTCACTATAACCAAAAGATTCAATTTTGATAAAGTCCACATGTTGCTAACCACGAAAACATGCAGATACCGTACTCCAAAAGCAGTGAAGCATACTACACTCATTAGAGGTTTTTTAAACGATATGTGCTATATAAAATCACGTTTTACTTACTTACTTACTTACTTACTTACTTACACTACTACAAACACAACAGATGTGCTGTAATTGATCGCTGATTAATCAAGATAATAACGGCACTGCGTATAAGCCGGAGACTGCAGTGCGTGCTGCATAGCAATGTGTCTGTAGCGCCTATAGGCAGCCACGCAATTACCGTTTCTAGTAATCCAGTTATCGATTACGTTACCAAGAATCGATACTTCATCGCCAGACCCATCACTCTTAATCTGTCTCTTGTGTGCCGCATTCTGACTGTGATGTCACACACGCAAGATTTTTCACACGTCAGCGTCTGTTGCTCACAGAAACCGGCAAGTCTAGCAAATCACTGAGGCCGTACTCCCACTATTGGTTAACGACAAATGCAACAAATTAAACGGTTTAAGGTACAGTGTAGTAAAGGCGATTTATATACATGTAATTGTAAAGCGATGATATTCTTGATCGAATTTTAGTGTTTTTGACGTAAAAGCATTCCTACGTAATATGAAGCATCGCGCGGTTTCTCAATGACAGCAAAGCTTCGTGTTGCATTACTTAAGGTTATTAATCGAAATCAGAAGTATCGGTCTTAACGATGGTCGAGACGATATGCTCCCGCCTCGTGCAATAAACCTGCTTACGCCTAAGTCCAATTAATAAGTTTCTTCGAAAATTTCTTAGAATATTATCGTGCTTAAACATGGTGAGTCACAAAAAAGGCGCCAACAAATTTTAGGTGAGATGCTATGTGAGATGATGTTTGTCTGTCCGTCTGTCTGTCCGTCTGTCCGTGACGTTGATTTTATGTCGGCTATTCCGCCGTTTATCTCTCAATGCCACAATGAAAGTACTGTTGGCATCGGTCTATATTTGCCTCAGTTGTTGTAACAAGAAACCCGCGTGCTATCGCAAGCAATAAACCGCGCGATGCCACAATTAATGCCGCAATTAATTAGACGGACAGACGGACGGACGACTTACGACAGCAACACTTCGTTTTGTACTACGTGAATCGCGCGACAAAAAGAAAAAAAGTGACACATTTTACGGCTCACCGGACAGGACAAAGTCTTATTTCTGCTCGACTAAAGCTGGCCGAAATCGACGCATAATTTCCTATGGGGCTGCCTCTTCTACTGTTCTGGGTCAAACAAGTACGAAAGGTAGCACGGACCCGGAAGTGAGTGCGCGCACCAGTTGTAACAGCAGGCCATTGTACACAAGCTGAGTTGACCAGCGGCCCACGGGAATGTTTTGGTTAGCTATTACAGCTGTTGCGTGCACTCCGCGGCGTGTGCTAATTGACTAGCTAATTACTCATACATTAGAAAATAAGTGAAAAATCTGAGACGGCAGATCTGTTCGCAATGTCAGCACGAACGTGTGCAAAGTTTCGTTGCGCTCCGCTGCATATTAAGAAAGCCCTAGGGATTTTTGGACCCTTAGAGAACTGATAACAACGGCAAGAAGAAGAAGAACAACTAGAGTGGCTTTTTGGAACCCGCCTTCCGGGTCCATAAAGTTTAACGACGTTGGACTGGATGGATGGAAACTGTGTGTGCGCGCGCGGCTGCTGAAACTGACATGGTTTGATTGACAGGTTGATTAGAAGCCGGCGCAGCAGAACGATGTACGTGCTGATTGCGACGTCGTAGCGACGTCACTCGCTCACTGACAGCCGGTAATGAACAACGCTTCTAGACTGCTACAACTCACTGCACCCAGCCGGCCGTGAAGATAATGTATATGGCGCCGACACTCGGACATGTGCCGTGGGCCTATAGTCATACTGCAGCAGTGCAGCTCTGGCGTCGTAAATCGTACGTTTATAGCGCAAAAATAACCACAAAGCGATGCGACTGTAGACCATCGAGGAGCGAGAAGAAAAGCGCGATTGACACTGATGAACTGTACTAACTGTTGCGTTGTCTTGTCTCTAATCCAGGTTACTCAGCATAGACGTGTTATGTCTGTGTATTTTTAAGCCTCCGCCGCCGGTAGGCGCCAGCGGAGGCTATATGTTTTCGGGTCGTCCGTCCGTGCCGCTGTCCGTGCGTCCGTCCGTCCGTCCGTCCGTGCGTCCGTCCGTGATTCACGTGGTAGTTTTGTTTCCGCGATATCTCCAGTATCTGTCGACGGATTTTCGCCAAACTTTTGTCACTGGTGCATCTTGGGACAGAGATGAACTGATTAGATTTTGGGGTCAAAAGGTCAAAGGTCAAGGTCACAGCATGACCGAATACATCCCAGATTTTTATGTTTCCCCCATGTCTCCAGTATCTGTTGACGGATTTTCGCCAAACTTTTGTCACTGGTGCATCTCGGGACACAGATGAACTGATTACATTTTGGGGTCAAAAGGTCAAAGTTCAAGGTCACACCATCGCGGCGGAGGCGCACAGGACTGGACGCTACCGTCGAGTGCAACTTTCTCTAGTTTTATCTACGGACGTCCACAGGCATAGATAATGGGGCACTTGCCCCCCACTCCCCCCCCCCTGGAAAAAGCAAAGTGGGCAAGTATTCTGCTTTATCCAAACAATAAGCTTTCATACACAGATGTTTTAACAAGCTATCATACATACCTGTGGTGACAAAGCTATCATACGCATTACATCAAACAAAAACGTTTTATCCAAACAAGCTATCACACACGTGTGATGGTCATCCGTAAAACACTGAAACACTAACCTTTAAACGTGAGAATTATCGTGTGAAAGTGCGAAGATGATGGACCGCAATAAGTAAGTAAATAAGTAATAATTAAGTAGAATGTAAACTATGTATTGCGCATCAATGTGGAAACTTCTAATGCGCCGCAGACTCGGAAGTTTTCAGTAGCTGATTGAACGTGTCGATGTGGCACGTCGCGTCACGCAGAGCGTCAGGGACAGAGTTCCAGACCATCGGACCAGCAGCTGACGAGAAGGACCAATGGTCGGGTGTGATGAGTCTGTGGCGTGGTGGCACGACGAGCTGATGACGACTGACAGAACGTATAGACGCTGATGACTGACGACTGACAACATCAGGGGCGGTTCTAGCCCAAAAATTATGGAGGGGGCATTGCCTCCATCAGCCCCTTCATCACCGAGTCTATTTTCTCCGTTCTCCGAAACCGAAAAAATACGAACTTCTTATAGGCCTACAAACCCTACATTTGAAATCTGTCATTACTAGGGTTGCCAACTCTGTGAATCTGGGGGCACATGCCCCCGCTGCCCCAACGTAGAACCGTCCCGGACAACATCAGTGGCTGCCGTCTATGAGGTATGAGGCAAACAACCAACCGTACGGTCACGCCAAGTTTGTACTGAACTCTGAGACAGTCAAACCAGCGAAGAACATCACGCAGCAGACGAGAGAGACTGCGATCAATCTACCTTAATTGTCTCGCTGACGATCCAACCAGCCGCCTTTAGTATACGCTGTAGCTTATCGGTGACAGATTTCGGCGCTCCGGCAAGCACAGCGTTACAGTAGTCGACGCGTGGCGTGATGAAGGCATGCACGAGACGAGCGTTTTCGCGGACTCCGTGTCAAGGTAATGTCGTCGGCTCGTCGGAGACGACGCAGCCAGACACATGTTGCAGAACCATTGCCAACTAATGAGTCTGCTAAAAAGACTTTGCCCCTTCCAGAAACATTTTTTGGGGAGTGCCAATGACTGTCACACAGACATAGTGTCTTCATACCAGTCGCATCGTGCATGCCTTCAGTCTCGTAACAAGTAAAACAGCCAAATTGTGTAAACCACCGGATAATTTAGCGAACTGATATCATTCGTCGAAGTGTCAGTGGAGCGGGACGGTTGGCGGGCTGCTGCTATAAAGTCGGGAAAAGAGTCGAACAGTACTGTGGAGATTTTGTTGTTGGGCAGAAAATGCCAGCAGTAAAATTACTGCGGCAAAATTCAGCGTACGACATGTTTCCAGATATAGCTTCAAAGACTCGCCAAGTTGGACGTAATGAGGTTAGATTCGTCCGAAACATGTCCACTCAGGCACGACCGTCAGCGCTGCAAAGTCGCTCATTAGGCTACAGTACACTTAAGTGAGATAGTTTAATGATGGGATATGGCCAAGAGTTA
>Ga0209679_1001071_pt1 | contig 11124 bp, 5 predicted proteins | sample WorMetHEROISLAND_4_FD_187408 | JGI IMG/M metagenome (GOLD analysis project Ga0209679, IMG submission 187408) | Marine gutless worms symbiont microbial communities from Max Planck institute for Marine Microbiology, Germany - Olavius sp. 2 HERON... ...
CCTCTACGACGTCCAGTTGAGTTGAGTTGAGTTGCGTCGCTTTGGACACCCTCTACGACGCACGACGCCTATCGCCGACGGGCGTTGAGCGGCACGCCGCCAGTCAGTGCTAAGCACGTCAGTTCGTTGTTTATAACACTCATTCTGCTGCTATCGTTCAATAAGTTTATTTTCTAATTCTTCTGTCCAACTTTCCATAATATCTATCCGGTCATACGAAATTCGCGAATTTCGAGGCTGTTTTGCATCATACACGACGTCATGACCCACAAACTACTTCAACTGGGTCAAGACGTTCAGAACCGCCGACGCGGTATGCTTTGTACACCTCTACGACGCAACTCAACTCAACTCAACTCGACATCGAGTTGAGTTGAGTTGTGTCGCTATAAAAGGGGCTTTACGCGTCTTGCCATCCGTCTGTCCCAAACGGGCTCGTAACTTGAAAACGAAAAAAAAACACAGACAAATCAAAATTGGTATAAGCGTTCCAAAGAGCACGAGTAATGGAGTGTCAATTTTCAGTTGAAAGGTCAAAGATAAAAGTCAAAATGCCGCATATCTGGCGTTTATGCTTACTTATGGGCGGCGGATCAAGCGCCGGCGACTGAGGCGCCGACTGCAAACTAAGCCTAACCATAGACCCAATATTGAATTTACTGTCAACGCGGCAACCGGACAGACAGCCACATCAATCAATCAATCAATCAATCAATCAATCATCGATCTTGATTCAACCCGCATCCAAGTGGATGCGCTGAGCCACACTCCGACGCCATTTTCATTTGTTTAGAGCTGCCACCTCTGCTTCCTCCCAGGTGATACCCATCCTTAACAAGTCCCTGTTGACTGTGTTCCTCCAGTTGGTTCGCGGACGACCTGGACCTCTCTTAAACCCTGGAACCTCCCAGTGCAACGCCTGTCGAGCTATGTGCTGGTGGTCCATTCCTACGACATGTCCAAGCCAGCGGAGTCTTCTTTCACTGCATATGTCATCCATATACTGCGTTGTCCAGTTCCGACTCTGACCTATTCATTTGTTACTCTGTCCTTCCAGGAAATGCCCAATATGCTCCTTTGCCATCTGTGATCAGCGACGTTCAGTCTTTTTGTTAGTGTTGATGTTATAGCTGCCATACATCTGCACTGTATAGAAGGGTTCATTAGATTATCGCTTCATACATCCTCATCTCCATCTTCGTCAATCAGTCAATCAATGGAAAATTTTTAAAGTGGCCAAAGTACTAAGTCCACTAGCATATCATGCTGGCACTCGGCGCCGACACCTTTTCTTGTTTCAAGTGCAACACGATAAGCAAATGATTTCAACATCAGCTACTTACATGTTTGGTTCAAAACTGGTCGACTGAAGATCAGGATCAATGAATTGTTAAACGCTAAACAATAAACATTTCCAACTGTTGCACGGATCGGCGTGGTCTATGAAACAGTGCACATTGCCGCACGTCGCGTGACGTGACAAAGGCTAATCACGTCGGTGCATTTTAGCTTATCCAACAACATTTTTATGGTCTCTACACAGGTCTTTACTAAGGTGACTGACCATAAATCTACCACAGAAATTCGGAACACTGTTCGGGCCCGCCCAGAAAATGGTGACGTCGATGCCGTTAATGAGTAAGAGTGGACAGATTATGGCTAGCATAGAATTCTCGCATCTCGGTGTCTCACACTTTCGCGAGAACCCCAGAGCCGTAGAATCGAGATTCTCATAGGAAAATAAAGTGCGAGATGTGGCCCAAGACATCTTTCTGTGTCAAGAAGGTCTCAAGACCAGTCCATAGTTTACTGCACTGACAGCATAACTCACCGCATTGCTGCCTGTGAAGGAGAGAAGCGGTATTCTCCGATCTTTCACCATTTCATTGCTAGATAACAAAACGACAACCTGATAACAGCTTTTAACAAAATCGGATAAATTTTAAATTTTTCTAAAATATGCTTGAAACAAGTAGTAAACATGAAAGTTAATATTCAAATGTGTTAATATTCAAATATTTGAGGGAATGAAGTGGAATTCTCCGACCTTTCACCATTTCATTACTAGATAACAAAACGATAACCCAGTAACAACAAAATCTGATAAAATTTCTGAAAATAAGCTCTCAACAAACAAGTAGAGTAATGTGAAACTTAATATTCAAAAGTGCATTAGTGATGTAATACGGATGTAAAGCTGTATGCCGCAAATTAACCTGTTATGTAGCTAAACTGGTTGACTAATTATACTAATTACATTTTCATTTAAAGTCTGGTTTGCTTTCTCCATCTGTTACAAACCCGTGCATCTTCTCACAAAAGCCAAAACATTTAACATCTGCCTTGACACCATCTTACCATATCTAACTTCGATACATCCGGTCGAGTTCTATCAAGCAACATCATGGTAAAATGATAGGTGGGAGCTTTACCAAACCATCACAAACTACCTTCTTAACACGGTTGTCTCACGGACATACACTTCGCATTTCTGTCCATGCAGTTTGCAACTGTGTTGAACGACCTTTCACATAAACCGAATGACAAGATTATTAACGGACTGGAGTTCAAATACGGCCTTCAGACATGGCTTTTCTAGTGGCATACTTACTCACACTGCAGACCTTTCTGAAGATGCGCCATATAAGTGAACGCTGTGACTGAACTGAGCGATTAATGACATTACAATTACACACATACACTTCTATACAAATATCATAGTGTAACTTCTGTATTACTAGAACTGGATTTGCCATCATTTGATACTGATATTCATAATTATAGGTTTTGTTTTAGGAGTCAGTGGAGACAGCACAGTAATTCATTAATTGGCGTTGTTCGAGGTGTTTGCCACGATGCTTTCTCATAGTGTCTTTATCGTTTTTTAAACTTTTTTTAGTGTTCTTTTGTGTGTATCTTACTTGTATTGTATGTACTATGGACCATTGGTCTGATACAAATAAATGAATGAATGAATTAACCCAATAGTTCCACTTGTACAGATTGTCGAGCAGATTGCCGCGGGAAGGTTATTAGCCTCCAAAACTTGTTGTAGCACTCTACAACATGCAACAAATAAAATTAACAAAATAATGTAAGTAATAAAAAAATTAAATAAAGTAATAAATAAACAAAATCTGCAAAATCAAGATTCATGAACGAATACTACAAATATGTGTATCAGCGCTGACTGTACTGTTGTAAAAATTTTGCCCACAAAATTCCCAGTGGTTATGTATAGAGTAACGAAACGGTCTTGGGGGTCAACTTTACATGCTCGTACAAGTTCTCTAAGGAAATGAGCCTACAATAAAGAATTAACACAAAAATCAGTGGAAACTCATAGTGCACTGCAAAAAGGCTCATACAAGCCTACACCACACACAACTTCAACCATTCAACCTGTTGTAGTTATATCATTGCAGTCATGCCACAGTCACATAATTGTAATCATATTGAACTAAAACCATTCTATACAGTTTCAGCTTCACTCAAATATTCAGATTCTTCAAGTTAAAATGTGCTGTAAAGCACTTAAATTTTAAATTTTGCAAATTATCTCAGACCAGCGAACCGACGTAACTTTTATTTGTTATTTTAATTTTTCACACAATAAGCTTAGATACTTGTAACTAAATATTACTGTGGGCAGCTGTTAGTATCTATCTACTGCCTAGCTGTCCTGTTCTGCCATTTTATGCCTCTGCCCGCCAGGTGCAGACAGGTACAGAAGAGGCACTACGTTTTTGGGTAGTCCGTCTCAGAGTGCGTGCGTGCGTCTGGCCATCCGTTCATGCGTCCCGAAGTTTGTTAGCATGATATCTTGCAAACCAATGGACGGAATTACACCAAACTTCTGGTGTATTTGAGGGCAAAGATCAACTGAATAGGTTTTCAAGGTCGTAGGGTCAAGGTCAAGGTCACAGCAAGGTCAAATATCTGAGTAAGCTCTTGCGTCGGGTGGAGACAACGATATTGACACTTGGACATTAGGTTATTTTTTAACGAGATGTGCAACATAAATCTATGTTTTACTTACTTACTTACTTGGACGTCAAAGTATCATTTAGTTATATGTCAATCATTGTAATGGTTTCAACAAATAAAATGGAGATGGAGATATGACTAGCTGTAGCAACACTGTAGAATGACAGCTGACTGTATCTGCCTATTGGTGCATCGTGACAAAACAATCATAACCAGCAAGCCGTTTTCTCAGCGAACCACTCACTTTGTAACTGCAATAGTTATCAATGACGTCGTTGTAGCACCTTTCCTAAAACACATCACAACAATTTCACAAAAATTCATCAACAACTATTTGACAGGCAAATCCCCCGACCGAGGCAAAAACACAACGGCTTGGGGAATTAATAATGATGTTCAAGCACTGCTTCACATCAATTCCCACACACAGATTTACTTATAGCCGACGACACACTACGACACGACGTGTGCTGGATAACTAATTCGTCTACAGCTTGGAACCAAACTAAAATTAATTGATAAACAAACAATTAAAAAAAAACAATAAGCACGAAAAATCTGACAACCAACAAAGACGGTCTGGAAAACACAGAGCAGTGGACGATAATATATGCATCTGGGATGGGGTGCTAAAATTTTATCAGATGGACAACAATGCACTTAAACCCTTCTAATTCAGATTCAATCACTGACATGCCACCAGAAATGTGCACGGGCCTAGCGGCCCGTGGACCGGGCCGGGCCTAGAAACTGACTCAGTCAAATGGGACGGGACGGGCCAGTAAAAATCGATGGGCCAGGCCAAACTGATTCAATGATATATACAGAGTACAGAAATTTTGAAATACTCAAGTTCGCCCAAAAGACGCATTTTAGTACGACATTAGTTCATTCCACAGGGTACTTGACAGGTCTGGCTCGAAAAATGGTAACGAAAATCGGGCTGGTGTAAAGTCAGCAAAACAGGCCGGGACAGACTCTGCCCAGAAATCAAGTTGGTTAAATGGTCTGGGCCGGGGTGAGCCAAAAAGTGTAAGGACTGGGTCAAATAATTCAAGCCAATGCATAGGTCTTTTTTGCCACTACAATTTCGGCATGGGGCCCCACAACATCTGATCTGGCAGTAGTAGTCAGGCTAAGATAGAAATAACTTATTTTTTATTTTCAGTTGTTTCGCTATTACTCACCACAGGGTTGTGTTTCCACAGACAAGAGCAATGGCATTATTCCAGCCAAATACGGCCAATGGAAAGTTAAATGCCGATATTACTCCAACAACTCCGAGAGGATTCCATATTTCCAGTAACGTGTGATCTTTCCCTGAAATGTCCAAACTCAATCACAGTTTACAACATACATCAAACAGTGTCAATACAATTTCCAATTTTTGAGTTTAACTGGCAAACTTTTCTGAAGTTAATACCTTCCCTGCCACTTAGCGAGCAAAGGTATTGTGCCACTCGGCGTCACGCTGTGTGTGTATGGCGAGCCATGGCAAAGGTATTGCACTCCCCTATTTAGTGCTTCTAGTTTAAGATTAGGACGGGTGCCCAAAATTTTTGGGAATCATTGGGTTACAGGCTAGTTTCCCTTCATGTCACCCTATCAACATACCAAAACACTGAAGGCAAAATTTTGTTATTAAAGTTATGTTCTTTTTTACCCCAAACTTTTTATGTCTATGACGATGCTGTCGACATGCGTACTATTTGGTGAGATATAAAAATGTGTGAACTGACTTTCAGATGGTAGAACTTTTCCGGCAAACATTCTCGATAATCCGACGGCGTAGTCACAGATGTCAATGTACTCCTGTACTTCTCCAAGACCTTCGGATAAAATCTTTCCCATCTCCAGCGAAATCTAATGCAATCATTAGCCACAACAACCTCAACTAAAATAAAAATTCCAATAAAAAATCAAAACTTCAATAAACTAGAAAGTCTAACCCGACAATCGACATGAAAGGGGGCGTGGCCAGGGTCACGTGACCCCCTAAATTTTTGGGCGTCAAATGCTAATAGCTCCAAAGCAGTTAAAGCTACAGACGTCAAATTTGACATGCATGTCTCCAGGGACAGTCCAGACATGGCCCCTTATACACTTTTTGAAATGGGGCATCTGCAAAAAATTCACTTGGCGGTGATATGCACTCTCATGAGTGCCTTCTAGTATTAAAAACTGTCTTGATCACTGCGGCATGGCTCCAGTTTATACCGTGTCTCCAACATTAAACGTTTTAAATTTAGCTGCCACTTATTGCTACTTATTCAGTGAATATAAAAATAAACCACAGTTGCGCTGGAAACTCAGTTACATCCACTGGCAAAAGTGCCAACATGCCATTAAAATATCAACTTACCAGCTGTCCCAGTAGCTGTTTCTTTTCTCGCAGAGCATGACCAATTTGCCGAACAATTTCACCTCGCTGAGGTGCTGGCACCTAAGTAAGTAAATCATTTATTGCAAATGACAAAGGCAAATGCACAGAATACATAAAATAAAATAGCAAGATGTAATTAATGATAACACAAATGCCACACAAACTTAAAAAGACAATGATTTATAAAAGAAGATCTGAAAAGCCTAAAAACACAATCATTGGGAAGCTGGCCAGCATTACGTTCCATTCAACCTCAGAATCATCCTATTCCTAATTAGTCATTTACATTCACCAGGTGTCAGCTCATTATTTTCATCCTGGTCACTCTCGCCATCCATCAGTCCTTCACTCCAACAGATCAAACGGTTCAGCGGCAGTGAAAGGAATTTAAAAGTTCAACCCCACAATGGAGGCGCTGCAGGCACCAAGAAGACAGTATCAAGACGCCGAAGCCGTCGAGGGGGAGGGGTATGAGGAGGGGCTGTCCTCCTCCCCATCCAACTAGGAGGTCTGAGGGAGTGTTGTAAGCTCTCCCAGCATGGTCCCGGGTGGAGCCCAAGCCGAAAATGATTTTTAATGCATTTTGACAAAAAACACGGAGTTAATTTTTCTATAAGGTGACATATATTGATTTGTTACAATAATAAATTTGCTTTTGTTTAGCTGTATCATCTGTCTTTTCCAAGGGCAGCTATAAGTGTAGCTCGCAGCCTTGTTGTCCTGCTCATTCGTCATACTCAGCATGTTAAATGTTTTTCTTTTACTTCATTTTTCGAGCAGATAAAAATGTATGTATGTATATATGTATGTATGTATATAAAAAAGCCATCTGAGGCACATTTTTGACTAGGCCTGGTCAAAATCTGCTACACCAAAACACCAGTGCTGTACGAAGTACTGAGCATGAGGACTTAAGTAAAAGTTTTGGGCAATTTTTTTACTTAAGTAAAAGTAAAAGTGGCGTAGAAAAATGTTACAAAGTAAAAGTAAAAAGTAACGGCCTGTAAAAATTACTTTCAAAGTAAAAAGTAAAAGTACTCCTGTTTGCTATACCACAACATGCAACCCTGAGTAAATATTAATAGCAACGTGGCAACTTTGACCGTAAAACGACAGAAATATAATATAAACCTAAATGTTCAAACACACGACTACTAGTAGGCCTACAATGTCAGCAGTCACTCTACAGAAATTTGTTCTTCTTCAAGAGAACAAGGTTCTCGAACAGTTCATCCGTCATAGAAGTACACCTGCTGTTAATCACCAGGCCAGCGGTCTCCAGATTAGCAGTGCGCTTGCTGCATCTGAAATGGTTTCTTATTTGAAGTTGACCTCCCGTACACAAGGCTACACACTGGCATCTGGAGATGCGGGGTTTGGAAGGCGGATGCAGACGCAGCGTGTATCCCAGTGAGTGCCGTCGAGTTGCCTCGCCGGCGTGACTAATTGCCGTGCTGTTGGTCTCCGATTTATAGTCGTAAAACTGGCATTTATGAGTATGACCGTATAATTAGATTTACTTGTAACGCAACTGCTTCGCCAACAAAGTAACGAAGTAAAAGTACTGAAAATGGCCGAAAATTTTACTTCGTTACAAGTAAAAGTACTTGAATTATTTTTTACTTCGTTACATGCAAAAAGTAACATAAAATTACTTAAGTAAAGTAATGCGTTACTTTTACTTTGTTACTTCACAGCACTGCAAAACACACTGTTACGCCAAAACACACTGTTGGCGTAGCAGTTTTAAAACAGCTACGCCAGTGGCCAACTGGCGTAGTGGCTCCGCTGCTTATGCAACAGCTCCGTCTTACCACAGACTGCACTGATTGTATGCTATGACTGCCTTTATAGATTACTGGACTAATTTGATGATTTCTTTCGCATTCATCATATTTTTAGTTCTCGTATTCATTAATAATGTGCCATTTGGTTCTATGCAATACAGTACTCATAAGTTTCTGAGTGCACAATAACTTTTTTTGTATCATACTGCATAATTCATTAGTGGTCTAACCAGGCTGATTACTCCAGAACTTAGGTTCATAAAGAGAAATACTACGTGAAAACCCCCAATTTCACAAATTCCACCAGAACATTTATAGGGCCTCTAAGTAAGTAAGTAAATTATATAGCGCGTTAACTGTAAATAAACCTCAAATACGCTCCAGAAAGTGTTGGTAATGTTTTCTCATATACAAGAATTAGCATAATTTTAATTTTCATCAGTTTTGCTGCAATAAAATTAGTAACGAAGTAACTCTTTTGGGATTCATTTGCTTAGACGTAACAAAAACATAACACTGAGTAGGATGCAATGCATCTTCATTATTTAATTTTATGTCACTTTTTTGTTTTGTTTTTCTGACTATGCATTCACAAATCCTGACGTCTGGAATGACAGACAGCTGATCGAGTGTCAAGAACTGACAAATATGGAGAGGTATGGGGCTTCCAAATTCACACTGTTTACATACTGATTACCACTTATAAACCAGCTGAAATAAATCCAGCTGCCCAACTTACATCAGCCCAGACCTGCCACGCTTCCGCAGCTGCCGTAATGCACTTTTCATACTCTTCCTTTGTACCCTGAAACATAAGAACCAAAGCACAAAATGCAACAGACATAACTCAAGCGCTTGCATGCACTATCACTATTTTAAACAAAATAATATTCACAGTAATAATTACGCAATTACATTTGACTGGTGCGAAGAATTTTAGCCGTGATACATCGTCATTATATGTTCCCTTCAGCGCTCTGATGTTATTAGCTGGGTGATGGGAAAGGCATCCAGCCTGTAATAACACCAGGGTTGCGTTAAGTTGCTCAGCACTGTCGGCCAGCGCTGCCCAACAGCGCTGCCGTACGATTTAACGGAATTAAAGAAAGTTAGTGCTTAGCACGGAAAATCGTATCACAGTTGTGGTTTCTAAACATTTTTGGTACTGACGGTGAGTGAAATCCTCACATTACTCACAATTCTCCTCTTCGAAATAGCAAAAACCTTCAGTTTCGCCGACAAAGATATACAGCGGGCCGTTTTCGTCAAAGATCACTGCACCAATCCAATCGCGGCTATTTTGAAGCACCAATGTGTCAGCTGGGGTTTTTCCGACAAGTGTGTTTACTGCATTTGTAGCAAGTCAGTGAAGTTCGGCTGCGATTAGTTCCCTGCTGGCAGCGATGTCATTTTTTGCTGTTAAATGAAAAAGCGTTTTTTTGCTGCCGGCAGTGCTGAGCAACTTAACATGCCCCTGCTGCAGCAATACCTAAAGGTTCTCTTCGATAGTTTTAAACAGTTTCTGAAAACAATCCTCTTCAGCCGCTACTAGTGTGACCAGCACATTAGATGTTATTTTTAACGAGACACGCTATATAAATCCACGTTTTACTTACTTACTTCTCACTGGAGATACGCCTGACCTGGAGTAACTCAGAAAAGTAGTCGGATAAAGAAAGAAATAAAGTAGTATTAAATCAAATATATTTTAATTATGCATGACAAATGCATACATAAAATTACTTCTGTCACCTGTGTAATGCGTGCAATTGGCTGGTTGTTAGTGGGACAAAGATTTGTCACAACCTGCATAACAAAGCAACACTTCAATAAATGAAGACGAGCAACAGTTTGTCTACATGTGAAGTCACTAGCAGACACGTCCACGAGATACTGCTGTGTTGACACTACGACTGCTATTACTACTGCATGCCTATACGGCACCATCCAATCTCGTCCTATAACATCTCCCCTTTCTTTAAACAATGTCAGGTGAAAGTCAATGTACGCTTACATCTAATAATAATAATAATAAACGCTACTAAACAGTTCCAAACAGTCCATGAACCTAGTGTTCACTTCAAACAGACGTTACACTGCTACATAAAGACGCAAGCAGGAATAGTTGCTAAAAAGACTAACGACAGAAAGAGACTAAGATGGCTAAACTACATATAGGATGATAATGAGTTAGTCTAGTCCTCATAACATGCAGGCAGTTTGATAGCATGGCCTGAACGTGCAACATAAGGAACTGGATGCGGCGCTACTGACGATGCCTCATGTGACTTGGCTGTTGCTGGCGTCCATTCTGGGGTTGACAGCCTGGCTGTCTGCCAAAGTCCAAACGTCGACGTGGCTGGTGGCTTCACTGCGGTAACAGCATCGTCGACATTATCAGCACGAATAATAACTGGTTGTTCGCATGAGATGCGGACAAGACGGGAAGTGCATCAACGTCTATTATCGCCTTGTAGCTGTAGTTCATATGACCTGTGCCGCACTATGCGGTGCACAGTATTTTCACCCTCCAATAATCAGGGCTGGGGTCGTTACTTTTTTTCAGTACTTCGTTACAAAGTAAAAAATTACTCAGAAAAAGTAACGAAGTACAAGTAAAAAGTACTTTGCTGGAAAACTACTTGAGTAAAAAGTAAAAAGTACTCTCCTGAAAAAGTACTTTTTCGTTACAAAGTACACATTGCTATTTTCGGCTGTTTGTTGTCTTGGAAATCACCATATTTAAGATCATCATGATATTTTACACCTGGAGTATGTAATCCATTGGCAATTACAACAAATCAGAACAAATCGCCAATTGGTGGTTTTGTTAACCATGATTATGAAAGTACTTCATTCTAAAACGACATTTTCTGTCACAGTACTTCGTTACAAAGTAAAAAAGTACTCGGAAAAAGTAACGAAGTACAAGTAAAAAGTACTTTAGTGAAAAAGTACTTCGTTACA
>Ga0209679_1001072_pt1 | contig 11124 bp, 8 predicted proteins | sample WorMetHEROISLAND_4_FD_187408 | JGI IMG/M metagenome (GOLD analysis project Ga0209679, IMG submission 187408) | Marine gutless worms symbiont microbial communities from Max Planck institute for Marine Microbiology, Germany - Olavius sp. 2 HERON... ...
GGGTTATGGGGTGAAAAATTGGGGCAAAATAGTGGAAGGGGTTATTGATCACCACTTAAAATCTAACTGATTGGTCCCTGGACCACGCCCCACCCTTCCAAAAAAATTTCAGCAAAATCCGTTCATAACTTTTGGAGATATTTTGTTCACAAGAAATAATTATGCATACAGATAGACAGAAGGACAGACATGCACACACACACACACACACACACAACAGCAGTACATAAACAGCCGTGCTCCTGCTGGGAGCGCGGCTGTTAAAAAATAATAATAACAGATTCATCCTCATCAGTCAAACTTCACTTTTACTCCCAACAGAAGACTCCATTTTCAATACATTGAGCAACAACAGAAATTGATGGCATTACAATAACAAACGCAGCAGTGATCGCAGCAGTCAGTAAAGCTATTAGGAACTTCTAAAAGCTAAAGAAGTCTAGCTATGGTTTTCAAATTAGTAAATTAGTGAGTTTGTAGATCACAGTAGAAAATTATATGTATTCACTGTACTGGCTTTTACTACACAGGATGGGCCAAAAAACACCAACGGACTTCGCTAACAGAGTACCAAATTTGATGGATTTTGGTCAATGTTTTGCTGAGATATCCTCCTGGCGAATTTCACTGTGCGGTTTTCCAGCCACCCGGTAGACATTCAAAACCGCGACTTGCCAACTACTGCGGAAAACCAACTGAAAGGAATTCAAAATTAGAGACAGTTCAGTTCGGTTTTTCGACAACCAAAACCAAACCGACTTTCAGTTTTCCGCACAAGCCTACAAGAAATTCATCCAATCATATACAGGCAACAGATATATACATGGTGAGGCATAATTACCGGACTCCTTGTGTTCCATTGCGTATGCTTTGAACAAATAGACAAAAATTGATAAAATATAGCAGAAATGTCCCGTAGACTATGCTGTTATAAACAACAACATTCTAAGCTACTGGATCAGCTTGTGTTCAAAGTGTCCGCCTTTCGCTTTTACACTGCTTGACTGCTGTATCAATAATGCGCTGATCCACTTCGTCCCAATCAGTCAGGATACGTGAATGCAGTTCGTCGACGTCCGTGATCCGCTCTTTAGCGACATTGCATGCAGCATTATCTCATGCTTAGTCGTGGGAATTTTTATGCCAAAAAACAGCACAGTAACAAAGTTTTGCCATTTGGTGCTAGGAGGTCCGGTAATTATGCCTCACTGTGTAAAATCAAGGTGTATATTGCAATCAATAGATATCTGCATCAGTTTGACACTGCTGGCTGGGCACAAAAGGAAGGATATCTGGCCTGTATAAAGATCTGCTTCAACAATTCTCCCAAGAGTAATACTGCTACCAGTCTACCCTGGAGAAAATACAGAAAAGTGCACTGGTTAAACAAGCAGTAGTAATAGCTATCCACCACAATGAAGCTGAAGACGTATCATCATAAACTTTGCTTATGATCAACCACAGACTGTCGCCGAAGCACGACATTTGACCGCGGGACGTTTGGCCGCCAGACAATTGACCGTGCGACTTTTGACCGCCGACTAATTGACCGCAGAGACATTAGACCGCCGCCTAACAGTTTACAGTTGTGTAAGCTTACCTGCCTCATTGCATGGCAGCGTTGCCGTGTGTAATTGTGTTAGTTCTTATTGACGTAAATGCACGGCGTTCGTATTGTCAAATCGTGGAAAACAGAAATTATCAGAAAATGGATATGTTTATGTTAAGAACAAGAAAAGTGAGGACGGGGAGAAAGTGTTCTGGAACTGCGAAAAGCGTATACGTCAGATAAATGTAAAGCCATAGTTCACACGAAGACTGGAGACGCGACCGTGATCAAGAGAATCAACGAACATAATCACTCCGGAAATGGAACACGTGTTGAAGTCCTAAGTGCCAGAAACGAAATCAAAGAAAGAAGCACGACAACTGAAGAAACCGCAGCCAAAGGAGAAATTTCGAAACTGACGTCGTTGAAAAAATTGTCACAAAGACAACGCCAGTTGGCTGGACTAGCACCTCCAGCTCCAAATATACTGCACATTTGATCGCTAACTGTTGATGATTTCTTATGTCTGATACAATAATATACGTTTACATGCTTTGGCGGTCAATTGTCCGTGGTAAAATCGACTGGGTGTCAAATGTCGCACGGTCAAATGTCCGGCGGCCAAACGTCCCGCGGCCAAATGGCGGCGGTCAAATGTCGTGGACCCACTGTCGCATCCCAACTTTGGCACTATAAAAACAATTTGCTTACTTAAGTCTATTTCAGCAACAACTAAACATTAACCGCTAGATGAATTTAGATTTTCTCGATACACAGCAACCAGTTTGCTTTGTTTATAATCAGCCCCAAGCAATGCTCCATGACTGAAGCAGCAACAATAGCTCGGGTTTAACTCAGCATCAACAAATGCCATAAACAGCACCTTTCAAACTATGACACTCTAGATTTATTATACTGCGCATGATTTTCAAATACACTCGCGTATAAGTCGCAAAATTTACCACAAAATCTTGCCTACATATAACTGTGGCAACATACCCAGGTCCCAAAAAAGAGAATTTTTTACCACTTGCCGAATTACACATTTTCCGACATAACCAATATTCAGTATGCATACTTTTTAACATATGTGGAGGTTTGTCACGCAAACTGCAAGTGGACGGAGTTACAACAAGACTTAATAAAATGACAACAATCAGGCTTTGCATTATGTTATTTAATAGTGACACCATTATTCGACACCAATGGTATTGCCCTCTTGATCCTTCGTGCCACGGTAATAGTTTGCAGCCTGTATTCTTTTCGCAACCACCAGCACAGAATTGGCAGCAGACGATGTCAACGTCTCCAGCAATTTGGCGTAAGTCGGCAGATGAATTTGGAGGCTGAAGATTAGTTGCACGGGTGATGGATCGAGTTGTTCCGATGGCGTTCCCCCACTCGAGCAGGCAAGGAGTAGGTCATTGTTTGTTTCGTACGTTTTCATCAATTGCTTTGCCGTCTTAACTGCATTCGCCAGCTACGACTCATATGCGGGTCAATCATTTTACACCAGATAGGGACTGATTTCAAGGGGTGACTTTTACATGAAACGACTTATACACGAGTATACATGGTATGTTTCATATTGTAAGAAACGCTTGAAATATGGAATCCTCAAGCAAATCTAGCAGCAAATATCATATGATTTTCTGCATATCTTCACAGGATAAAGAAATAAATCGAAAACAGTAATTACGAAGTACAGCAACTATTGTTTTCACTTCCGTTCTGCAGAATATATCTTAAGTGAATTTTAACACTGACTAGAATTATTAAATCACAACGCAAGACATTATTAGACAGGATGAATCATAAGCTGAAGAAAAGGAAACGTGTTGCAATCTTTTAAAAGTTTTGGCAGCTACACGACAACAATAACTAATCAACAGCAAGCACACACAGCCAATGTGCTGAAATGTTACTTCCATTTCTGAATTTGTAGTTTGGCAATGTCTAAAATTTCCAACGAAAATTACAAACTAAACTCAGACGCGCGAAAATAATACAGTAATACACGTCACAGAAATGACAACGAAATTCAGACTGCAACTATGAACAATAACGAAATTGCTGAAAATGAAGAAACACCGTGCACAACCAGTTGCTTATAATCCTAATATTATTGTAGTAATTACAACAAATATGGAAACACAATTATTCAGTCAAGACGAAGACGCGATCGCTGAACATAAATTCACACACGTGGACAAACAACAACTATGTGCATACAATTAATAACAATTCAGTTGACAATGCATATATGTTAATATCACATGCAGCAATGTTCACGGCTATGTGGGTCACTGAACAATTCGTGGTTAAACCAATTTGTGGCCAGTCAATTCTTGGACTGAACTACCCGCGGACCAGACCCGCATGAACCCGAATTATTATGCCCCACCTGCTCACTTTTCGCCTTCGTCTGGCCCATTTACGCAACGCGATTTCAAGACCCAGCTGGCCTGCAGGGAAGCCAACCCCATCAACCAACTTTTACCCCCCCTCGAGGTTTCAGGGATGGAAAACTTCACCCCAGGGCTCCCGGGGTTCCCCGGGGCAAAACAACAACACTTGTAATCCATTTTACCAAGCGCTATACTTCTGTTAAGTAAAAAAGTTTCGTCATGAATACTACTATTGAATACATAGGTTTTAAACCGTAGTAATAAGTTACTCGTTGCAGTGTTTTATCAACCTGCTAGTCACAAAACTGTTCATTTTCTATTGTAATACAAATGAAAAAACACAAACACCTACAAACGTGGTCCCGGGGGATCAGTCGTCCACCCCCGGGTTAAAATTCCTGGGCTGGCTGTCTGGGGCCCCGGGGGTCAGGGCCCCGGGGATGGCTTCCCTACCAGCCTGTTTTGCTGACTTCATAGCAGCTGGATCTCCATTACCATTTTACAAGAACAGAAGTTCCACACCTGACCATTACGGAATGAACTAAAATTATATGAAACCAGTCAGACAGCCATCAACCTACTGAAGCTCAAATGCACCTATTGGGAGAAATATTTGAAATACTGAGCTCTGAATGTAGCCTTAGATCGACTCGGTCTGCCCCAGCCCGTTGATTTTTTGGCCCAACTTATTGACTGAGCCGATCTTCTAGGCTGTCACACGTCTGTCATGGGCAAACAGTTAATTCAATAATGTTTTTAAGCGCTGTGGAGTCTTTAAGTTGAGAGAGGATAAGCAACACACCAGTTTGGGGTAATTACGATATCCGGTAATGGCCAAGAAATTACACGGTGATACGAGATATTCGTATCATGGCAGACAGTTAAGTGTGCAACTCGGTTTGCCCACGAGCTGAACTGACCAGACTGTGAACCGACTGACCGCAAACTGGCTTGTCTATGAATTGTCCAGTAACCACTATGTGTGGCAACAGACATGCATGGACTGCATAACAGCAGACACAATGCTCTGACGACATTATGACACGTCGATAAATCTGTCATTTTGAGTCAATACGCTGTAGACACTGCTGCCGCCATTAGCTATGTGTGCCGGCGGAGGCTGCAGTGCCCCGACCGGTGTGTGGCTTGACAATCCAGCTGTAGCAGGTGTGTTAAACGGTAAAGAGTTAGTATGCCGCGATCGGACAGGAGACGGCGATGTCGCCGCGCCTGGCTTTGGAGTATACGTAAATGTTAACCCTGTTGCATAGATGATGCCGTCGCCTCGAACCAGCAGCACGGGAACCTGTCATCAACACATGTACATTAAAACACATCTTCCCACCCTGAGCATCAAAGAGAAGATGCCGACTTTCAGTTTCTGTTTAAAAGGCTGACTTGTCTGGAGACAGGCTGCATTCACACTGACACGAGTATGAGTCCGAGTACCCGTGTGCGAGTTTGCATGTATTTCAATAGCAGCTGTTCACACTGACAGAAGTACAAGTTATACCTGCAAATTGCACTCGTACCAGCAGTTTCTGTGGAGGTCCTGTTTTAGGCAACCCGTACGAGTAAATAACAATTACTTACTTCTACACAGCGAGGCTGAGGTTATGATGCACCTTTGACGTCAACATTTACGTTATTAGTACTGTGTACATAGAGTAAAGCGGTTCATGGTTATATTAGAACAGTCAGTACTCAGTAGACGCAAACCAGTAACGACGTTTTGTCTGCCTGGTACAGTTTACAGATGTTACAAATGACTAATGTCTTTACAGTATCAGAAATGTACAGGGTAAGCCAAAAAACGGGGCCACTCTGCATTTTCCCAAATATCAAAAAACTGCAAAAGGTGATGTTTTGCACATGCAAGGCGAGTGTACACTAATCACGCCTATTACCACAAGGTTTAATAATATCATTTTATTAGAGCTGTCGAATTAACGCGTTAATTAACGCGTTAAAGAATTAATCGCGATTAAAAAAATTAACGCCGTTAAAAAAATTAACGCACACGCATAAATTCTATGAAACAGAAGTTGTAATTTGACGATCGAATAATATTCAGTTAATTATTAACAACAAATGTCAGTTAATTTGTCAGTTATGCGTCATTGTCTGATGGCAAGTTCGACAGTGGTCGCATCTTGTAGATGAGTCATCAATAGCAAGACGTGCAGTTGTTCGCTAACGGCAACCTACAACATAAACTAGACCTGTCGAATTGACGCGTTAATTAACGCGTTAACGCGCGATTAAAATAATTAATTGCGCGATTAACGCGATTGAAAAAATTAATCGTTCGACAGCTCTACATTTTATACAGTGGCGCCACGTGGCGAAAGTTGAGTAATAATAACCAACAGAGCAGCATAAGAGCTTCATAGGCCTATATTGCACAAATGAAAATGCAAAACGATTAAGTCCAAAGCCAAGCATTGTTGATTTCATGTTAGACCTGTTTAATAAACATGCTCGGTACGTCCGCCATTACTCTGTGCTAAATTTTCAACGTGATGCTGCCATTCACCGATACTTCTGTCAAAAACGCTTGGGACAGTAGTTGCCATGCTTCCACAATATCACTTTTTAGTTCTTACATACTTAAAACTTCTGCAGTAGGAAACCATCTCCTGAAGCACTGCCCAAATAGCATAGTCCACCGGATTCAGATAATTAGATGTGGCACACATCAGTATTAAAGTAAGTAAGCCGTTATGTTTGAGTTTCAATATTGCATTATCAAGTGGTATGAGATTCACCAGGTGGCGCCACTCTGTGTAATAAGATGCGCAAAGTCGCACATTATAGACATGTCTGGCATACATTGACCTTGATGCTTGACGTGTGCAAAAAGTTATGTAATTATCTTTGGTAGTTTTCTAGATATTCGGGAAAATGCAGAGTGGCTCATTTTTTGGCCTACCCTGTATATAACACTTACTCCAAGAATGCTAACAATCAACACACTGCATTTCGTTGCTCAGCAATTATGTTACATTTGTCAAACAATTTCACTGAACATTAACAACAACTGAATTATGAGTTTTGTGCTTGTACAAGTGATTGTGAACGCTCCACTCATACGAGTGAAGCTCTTACTGAGTAAGTAACAACCCGTACACTGAAACTTGTACTCGGACTTGTACTCATGTCAGTGTGAACACAGTCTTAGTCTAGGTTCAGATGGATCCCCAATGGAGCACCTCCGGGACTGCAGCAGCAGGTTTTTAGTTTCTCAACAATGAATGTAAACCTGTCACATGGCATGGCAGTCAATGCAAATAATAGAAGAAGCAGTTTTTAGAGGGAACAGCATTGAATCACTGACAGAAAATGATGACAGCAAAGTCAGTTCAATTACACACCTTAGTGACAGATTTCACAAGCACTAAAACAGTAGTAAGTACTGGTGCAATAGCAGTTTGAAGCCAGCTTGTCGTTAGAACGTGTTCCAAGTTTTTCACGGATAGTCTGTGAACCGGTCGAGCTCACCGACCAGGCCAGTGCGAACCGCAACTTCTCATTTGTAAGTCCAATACTCTACCACTGGACAACTGCACCCAATGTAACGCTCATTCCTGAAGAGGGGAAGATCCTCGTACCTTTACAAGTAAATAAGTTATTTGTATAGTGTGTTATCTGTAAAATAACCTCAAACGCGCTCGATGTGCTAGCAAAGTGAGAAGTAGAACTGTTTAAGCTGGTGTCTAAAAGTAGACAGAGAAAGTGTATAGTTTTTTAAAAAGACAGGAAGAGCGTTCCAAGCCGAAGGTCCGACACAACAGAACGCGCGTCCTCCGTACGTTGACAGTCTGACTTGCGTAACCGAGCAGAGGGGATTGTATGTGGTACCTGTATGATGAAGGCAAGTCAAAACGAGCTCAAAGAAATGCTGATATGAAGCTGCTACTACATTGTGAGTCAAAAATAAAACCTACACAGTCTTTTTCTGATAACTTTTGCAAATATGAACCGATTTTAATAATACTTTCACTGCTGCATTTTACAATGAACTGCGGAAGAAGCTATTATATAACTCGCCACCTCACCTCAAATCTGTTGCCGCATTACCTTGCGAAATTTAAATGTTCAACAGCACAACTTTACACGATAGTCATTCATTCAAAAGTGTGACAAATTGTTTACTATCTACAGAAATGTCATGTTCTGGATCACACATCTGTGCCAATTAATTTACAATATCACAGTATGTGATCAAAATATCAGCCATCACCATGCACACACACGCTCAGCATTGTGTACGTGTGGGTGTTTTTTGACTAACGGTGTAGACAATGTATCACCTGCAATAACTGTCGGTGCCACTTTGACTGCGACCTGAATGATGAGATGTCTGGGACCACACACAGCATGCTGTTGCTGCACCTGCAAAACCAGCATAACTCACTCTGTACTCACAAGCATAAAACTCAGTCCAACAATCCAAATTATGCTGCAGTTAAAGGTAAAAAGGTAAAAAGTAAAGGTCAGGTACTTGATATAGCGCTGCTCCACAATGAACACATGCTCAGGAGCGCTTTACAATCTCGGAAGTGGCAGCTGATTGGCATGAGCTAATGATACTGCAGCGCATTATGCATAGGGACAAAGAAATATGTTGTCCAAAATGTCATTTTTCGTCTGTCCAAAATCACCAATTTCGTCCAAAATTTCGTCTAAATTTCTAATTTTCGTCCAAATTTAGTCCAGCTCTTGAAAGGTATTTAATTTGCAAATGGACAAATATATACTGACTTCCAAGTCTGCGTAAAGAAATGAGCATTTCTTCATAAACGGTAGACTTGTTTCATTGACAAGTTAGAGTGCTTTAAATGTCAGCACTAATTTTGTATTGTGCAACCAGCATGTTGCATGTCACGCACAGGCATGATCCAGACTTAATCGACATGGTTGTACCAGTATCGCACCTCACAGAAGGATGCCACCTATACATGTAGGTTACGTTCGGCACAAGGCGACCTTTTTGATGTATAAGGCCTACTGCGATCATGGATGGCGTTTGCTTCGGCGATCAGTTGGCCGTTTTTCGTCCAAACTTCGTCCAAAATTGTGAATTTCGTTTTCGTCCAAAATGCGAAATTTTGCGATTTTGTTCGTTTTTCGTCCAAAACAAATTTCTCGTGTCCCTAATTATGCGGCCATCCATTGCCCACGCTAGCCAACAATTGGACCCACGGTGCACACCACTGCCCAATCAGCTACATTAGGCCTTCACCCTGTAGCCCGTAAGCTACTACTCATTTCCTGTCCCACAAAAGATAGGAGGCTGAGTTGACCTGAGCACACTGTAGGTTAGCAACTTCCCCAAGGTTGCTTGCAAATGGCCTGCGGTGAGATTCGAACCCGTGACCTGAAAGTTACGAGTCCAACACTCTACCACTAGACCTCTTAACATTAATGAAACCAAGTAAGATGCTAAATAGCGTGAAAAACAGGAATAAATCAATATAAATTGAATCAGACCTGTGCAATGTTTCGGCTTCCACGTCACCAAACCAGACTTTGAGATGTGGGGTAAAATTTTCTCCCGTCAGCTCGAGCATGGCAACATCTCCACCGCCATTCAACTGACAAACACGTCAACATACAGACTTTTATTTCAGCACCCACGACAACTCAGCCTGGCCATCCCTCTGGGAAGGCACAATACGAAGTGGCAATGGCGACAGCCATCACTAGGGAAGAAACAGCGAGTTCTGCACAACAGTAGGCTCTGTTATCATAACTGCTGGTACACTGACCTAGTTGCCGATGACTTTTGTCTAATCCTCACCAGCTCAACATAATGCAAAGAGGATGATGAGCTCATTAAATGATGGACCTTGTCCTATGCAGGAATGTCCTTCTTTTGCTGTATTTCACTGCTTCAGTTACAACCAAAATGTCTAGCATAATACCGGTACAGATATATTTCTTTTGGAATCTTTCTGACTCAGGTACAGCAAATACACACTGGACACTGAGATTCTGCATCATCATCATCATCAGCATCATCATCATCATCATCATCATCATCATCATCATCATCCAGGGCTGGGTTTTTACCACGGCAAAAAGCATTTTTCCCAAGACAGTGGGAAAAACTGTTAATAACTGATAATAACCGGCCATAAGTGGCAAAAAGTTTAGTACATAAGACTGCATAGAAATACTCTGGTCTGAGTGTGCAGTATTAGTGTAAACTGTATAACAGTATAATGACAAACTTTTTTGGTTGGTATGTTGCTTAGGGGGTGCAAAGGTTGGGGTAGAGTTAGACGTTATGGTTAGCGGTGCGATTATGGATAGGACTAGGGTTAGGATTAAGGAAATGGTTGGGGTTCATTCTATCATCACCTATTCTACGTTGCTTTTGATGTGCTGTAACTGAATTTGTGCCCCTAAACCACAGTCACTCCAATTTCTGTTCAACAGACCAGGATTTTCCACTTTACCAACAAACTTCTGTCTTCATGTGGTCAAGATTTCACTTCCTTATTGCATTTTTAAATTGTTATTCAGCTATTCAGCCACAAGTGTGAAATAAAACTCAGTTCAGTTCAATAGTGTCCAGTGTCCAACTCCGGAGCTCCAGAGCTAGTAAATACCACTACCAGTAAAGTAAACAGACAGTTACGAAGAAGCAAGATCCTACAAACTAAGTTCATTCAATTAAATACAAATAGAAATTGACCGATGAATTTTAACGAAAGGTATATTCTGGCAAAAACCTATTTTTGCCAGCAAATATTATTTTTGCCAGTCCGGTTTTTACCACAGAAAAAAACGTTTTCCACCATCTGGCAAAAACCTGCCAAACATGTCATAATCGTCATCAACACTGACAACATTCTGTTACAATATTTTTGCCTTTGGTGCTTTTACATGGAGGCCACCAAATAGGAGAAAAAAATTCCGAGTTTTCCAAGCTTTTCCAGAGTCATAAACTTATTTTTCAATAGCTTATCGCAACAAAAAGTAAATATAATAATGACCTTCATCAAGGGTCATTCCACATCAACTCCAGCAATATAACAGGTCACCACTGCACTCTGACCATGTCAGAAATTCACGAGACTTTGTTTGCCCAGTCGACAGCTGTTTTACACAAATATCTGAATGACGAACTAAAATACTTTGTTTGTTACAATTCCCCCC
>Ga0209679_1001073_pt1 | contig 11123 bp, 7 predicted proteins | sample WorMetHEROISLAND_4_FD_187408 | JGI IMG/M metagenome (GOLD analysis project Ga0209679, IMG submission 187408) | Marine gutless worms symbiont microbial communities from Max Planck institute for Marine Microbiology, Germany - Olavius sp. 2 HERON... ...
GGATGCAGGCCCATCTGGGGACCATCGTGTGCAAGTTTGGTAGCGATCGAGTCACGTTTGTGGTAGAAGAAGCGATTTGCGCAAAGTTTACAGACAGACAGACGGACAGACAGACAGAGAGACGGACGACGGACGCCTCGCGATTGCATAAGCTCATTCCAATGGAATGAGCTAATAAAGTAGGCGACACTATGTAAAGTTTTGTAACAACTGCTAGAATTACAACTAAACTACAACTTATTTAACTTTAGTCTTAAACATCAGTGAAGAAGAGAAGAATACACACTTAATAACAAAATTCAAGACGCCTTATTTTGAATTAACTTAATATTTCACCAAATCAATAATGTAAAGAAAACAGGCAAGAAATAAGTCAGGAAAACAATAGGAGTTATAAAATTAGAGCAAAGTTGAGTGCAACTGAACGACCTGCTTGCAGACAGATTGCAGAAAGAATACGTGATGAGGATAGTTATAGTGACTGGCAGCTGCTGCAAGACATGGCAGCAGTTTGGCAACATGAGTGACACATGAAGGAATACGAGACAGCTCACACATGACACACAAACAGCTGTAAACATCGCACACAATCAACAGCACTTATATTTATGCTTATATTCCTCACTAAAAGCATATTCGCACAACTGCTATGGCAAAACATTATGCTACACTGACAAACAGTTAACTCTGTTATTTACTCCTATCGCGCTACATTCCTAACGTAGCGAAGTACATGAGAACAATGTATATATTAAGGACCAACAACCGGCCGACGACCGACCGACCGACCTCGCATTTTGGAAAATTTCGAACGGCCATATCTCGGCAACGGGTCATCCAATCCACTTCATGTTTGGTGCTAGGGTAGGTTTTCGAGGTCGGCGGATCGAATGGTGCTATTTCCCATTGGAACAAATCCAAGATGGCAGCTGGTCGCCATCTTGGAAAATTTCAAATGGCCATATCTCTGCAACGGATCATCCGATCGACTTCATGTTTGATCCTAGGGTACCATAGGGTTTTCGGGGACGGCGGATCGAATGGACCTACTTCCAGTGGGACCAAATCTAAGATGGCGGCTGGCAGCTGGCTGCCATCTTAGAAAATTTGAAATGACTATATCTCTGCAATAGATCAACTGATCGACTTCGTGTTTGATTCTAGGTTAGGGTTTTCAGGGACGGCGGATCGAATGGACCTACTTCCGGTTGTACCAAATTGAAGATTCGGCCGCTTGCCATCTTGGAAAATTTCGAATGACCATATCTCTGGAATGGGTTATCCGATCCACTTTCATGAATTACAGAGCAGCTCTGGAGGAATATAGGAGAAAATAATGTGCGAGGAGTAATTAGATTGGTCACAATCTAAAATATTTCTTGTTTTGCCAAATATGAATGGATTATGACATTTTTAGACTGTGAAATACACAAATTTGCCAGTTAATAGCACTTATGGCAGAAATAAATATTGCACGTAGATGGTGTATATTACAGACAATTCAGGACGTACCCATCAGCCAGTTCCCACGGTTCTGCAGGCCTCTGACACTGCAACACCACGCTATTTACCAATGCCAACTCAACTCTGCTACTGACACCTGCTTCCTAGAAAAATGCAATCACACGATTCATTGTACAGTGACATAAGCACGGGCGTCAACAAGGGCAACCAGCTAATGCGAAAACCTGTAAAATGCCCATTAATATGTTTGTGTGTAACATGTACATTACGACGGCAGCTAAAGTGTGTCACCTAACATATATGCTACTACTCTGCTACAACGACGTAATTTACTATGCAATTCTTTTTATGCCAAAATTACAATTTATCGCAATATCCTAACTGTAAGTTATTGAAGCATGCCACTTAAATGTGCAAGAATTAGCACAATGTGCATGTCTGATGACAACTGTCATCACTGTGCAGATGACACACCTGACAACTAGCACAATGTGCACGTGCTTGACGACTAGAGATGTACGAGATTTCAATTTTCTAAATGCAGCCAGAGTCAGATTTGGCCTGATTTACACCCTCAAATACGGCTGGAGTCGGGCTGGATTCGGAAGAAAATTACTCCACTTATGTAAGCACAGGTTTCCTACAATCTCAGTCCACGCCACCACCTACATCATGATTTTGTTGATTTTACACCATACCACATCCAGAACCATAACCAGAATCCTAACACCTGTCAACATGTACAATCCAAACTCAGTCTCAAATCCCAAACTGTGTGGCATGAGTTGGCATGACATTCTAATCTAGTCAAGTGCTGATTTTACTATTACGTGTAAAATTTTTATCGTTGACCCATGCTGTGTACATAAACAGTTATAATACAAAAATACTTAGTTTTTATGACATTTTTACTCGGAAATGGCAAAACCATCCTGTGGCATTTGCTAATTTTTATGCAGTGAAATGTGTAAGTATGTGTATGTAGCCTAACTCAGAAAATATACATAGCAAAAAAACAGAAAATATTATTTAAAAAAGTAATCTGTTTATGGCTGACAGCACCAGATTATGCCATTTGTAACCAGACAACCTTACTCATGACTATGGTCATTCAATTAATAAACAGGTCCCACATTTTCAAATCTTCCTCAGAAAATCTTAGGAAGATTTCAAATCATAGGAAAATTTGAAGAAAAAGGCAAATTCTGAAAACATCTTATGAAAAATCTTAGGAAAATATTTAGGAAAGCACTAACCTAACCTTGACTTAGGAAATAAACTTGTGAAATAATGCTTTACTTACTCATTCCCAATGTAATAGCAATGCGATGTACTGGTAAATATTATATGACGTCAAATATTACGACTACACAAAGTGTTTACGATATTCTTCTTTCCTTATTATTTCAAAAGTTTACTTCCTAAGTCAAGCTTAGTGCTTTCCTAAATATTCTCCTAAGATTTTTCTTAAGATGTTTCCTAAGATGCCCTCTTTCTTAAAATTTTCCTAAGGTGTGAAATCTTCCTAAGACTTTCCTAGGCACTTTTGAAAATGCGGCATTGGGTACAGAACTGAGCATTCATAAACTACTAGAAGACAATCTACTCAGTTTTGGTTATGTGTTTATGAACAGCTGGGTGATAACTCGGATAAACCAGGTAGAGTTTATGAACACACATAGTGTGCTGCTGGCAATGACATACCTGAGAACTAGCACAACATGCATGTGTTTGATGACAACTGTCGTTAGTGTCTTGTGCATCAGATGTTGGACTTGATGTTTCTTTACCAACAGCCTCCAGACCTTGTTTAACATGTGCCAAGACCAGCTGAACAGCTTCAGAACCTATACAAGAAATACGTTCTGTGCAACGAGGTATCTGTCCCACTGCCCAACTATAACTCTTACATTTAACCATCGTTAGCTAAAATTTTACCGCCGATATTGGTTCCTAACAAACCCCCCAGCCTTAAACTGTCACTATTTGTGACGAGTGACATCATCGGTCACGTGACTATAGGTTTCGTAATATATGGTCTCCTACTGGTAGTCAATTTCAACCAACTGCCTTTCTCGCACAGTTTTTCACATATTAAGCTACTGGACCACTGGACTTACAATATGGGGTTTCCTATAAGTGGTCAATTTGAACCGACTGCCTATCCCGCATGGTTTTTGAGATATTAAGCTTCAAAGATATTGAAGTCACGACCTTGACCTTTCGTGGTCACATGATGTCATCGGTCATCGGTGCAATTGTCGAGCTTGACACCGAGCAACTCCACTGACTTGGAGATTGGCATACTGTGGCCAGCGACATCGATTGATGACACTGTGTTTGTACGCTGCGACCTCTGTGCAGTGGGCATCACAATAGCTTCTGACTTGTCAGGGTTAATTGCCAGTCCATTGCTAAGGAACCACTGACACAGCTCAGCTAAACATGCCTGCACATTGTCCACTTGCGCAGCCATGGAAGTGTTGCTGAATTTCATGAGTGTCATCGGGATACTGACGCTGTGAGATGTTGTGTCTGTCGGCGACTCTGGCAATCGGCGAGATGAATGCTGTGAACAGGAGTGGTCCGAGGACCGATCCCTGGGGATGCCACAATCACACGGCACAGGTGGAGATTGAGCCGGACCAACTTTAACCCAATGCTGCCTGCCGTGTAGGTATGACTTGATCCACGAGAGCACCAACTTCCCACCATCAATACTGAATCTGTCATGCAGGCGATTTATCAGAATTTGGTGCTCAATCGTGTCAAAGGCTGCCGAAATGTCAAGTGCAACTAGCACTGTGGAGTAGCCCTCATCAACTGCTCGGTAAACGTCATTAAGTGTTGCGAGCAGTGCAGTCTCAGTCGAGAAATTCTGACGGTATGCAGACTGTGACTGATTGAAGTTTGCACTGGTAGTTATATGCACCTTGATTCTAGACAAAAACAGTCTCTCTAAAACTTTAGATAGTGTTCAGGTTTCAATTGAGATCGGCCGGTAGTTTTCAGGTATGTCCTTATCCAAGCCTGGACGCTTCAACAGTGGTGCAATCTGTGCCTTCTTGAATCTTGTTGGGAAGCGACCCTCAGTGAATGACAGATTGGCCAGATGCGCTATCAGTTTGGCAAAAACACCCGAGCAGCTTTTTGTTGTACTGCTTTCATTGCATGCAACAAGCCTGGTGGTAAAAACCTTTTCACATGTCCCTGCGAACTTGCTGCTGCATTTTATGTCTTCTCAATGCATTTAAGATGAAAGTGCCACAAAAATGAACACGCACAGCTAGTCACAGTGAGTTCTCGTTGTGTGCTTGAACCTAGTCTTATTCATGCACATAACTCCATAAACGTAAATCTGCTTAAAATTAAATGGCTATCACGTCTGGCAACAAGAGAAAGCAGTCGTCATATGATGCTGGATTCAAGCTGCACGTCAAAAATGTTGAAAATTGGAACAATTATGCTGCAAGACATGAGCATGCAGCTGGTACAAGTTCCCAAAAATCAGCTAAGAGTTAATGAGCTTAAATATTATCTTAATGTGTGATCAGCCAGTTTTCCAGATCCAACAAGGCCCAATCATTTTAGACCAGATATGGACTCGTATTTTACCAGAGTATATATGGTACGGCACTCAAAAATATCAAACTGGAAATCAGAACTTGACACACAGCATCGAGCTCTGTATGCCTCCACCTACAGGGCCCTTGGTTATGCTGTGACCTTGACCTTTGGCCCTTTTTCTCCTAAAGTGCATCAACACTGAAAGTTTAGCGAAATTCAGTCCAGCAGTTTTCAAAACACGGAATTACCAACGCCAAAAGTGCATCTTCCAACATGTTGGACCAAAACATTACCTTGAACTTTGACCTTTTGACTCCAAAACTTGAAACACATCTTGTCCCAAAATGCACAAAAACTGAAAGTTTGATCAAAATATGTCCAATACTTTGAAGCTATCGTGTTAACAAAGTTTGGGATGCATGGATGGATGCACGAAGAGCCCAAAAACATAATACCTCCCGCCGCACTACATTGGCAAGGGCATAAAAAGAGCATCCACTGACGACTTTTGTCTGGCTTTGTTCAAGAAGACAGCCGACTTTAACAGCTTGTGCACTGCTGTACGTATTCTGCTGAACAAGTGTCGTTGACTGCAGCTTCAAGAGTACAAAGTTTCTCAAAAACTGAAACCAAACAGCAATTATGTTAAACATTTATCACCTGAAGCCATACGCTTACCATGAGATGAAACAATGTAGCCAAGAGCTATAGCGGCAGCTTCACGTACAGGAGCGACATTGTCCTGTAGACGACTGAACAAACTCTCATACATGGACATCACCACTGACCTAATGTCATCACACCATTTACATTCGTTGCAAAAATATATTTCAATTATGGCAAATAATAAATAATACATTCATTTTGTTTAACAAAAATAAAAATAACAATGAGAACTGGATTAAACTGGGTTTCATATTTTGGTTGTTGATTACAGTGACACGCGAAAGCAACCGCCACTCAATGTCAACACGTGCCTCGACAGATCTGGAAAAATAGCTGACCACACATCGGGGTAATATTTTGGAAACACAAGAAACCCGTGCTGTCGCAAAACAGAATTTATGCAAAATGCCCATTCACGGGCATTCAAGGTCACGTGTTTCAGAGTCAGTGGGAAGGTGATCAACAACTAAGTAATACTAAATATACTAAATACTAATGTTGGCCTTATTTGTTAAGGTTCCGACGATGTAGCATCTACCAAAGATTCACAGTTTTTTTTAGCTGATTCCAAATATTCTGCAGATCATGGTCTGCCTCCGCAATCTCTGCTGGTCACGTGTATAAACAGACTCAACAGTAAGTATGTAATCTAACTGCTGAAAGCATGGTTTGTAAGAGTGAAAATTTAATGTAAAATCGTCATAAATCGTCATTCGAGATTTCAGAGTCATTCAAGGTCACGTATTTTGGGGTCAGTAGAAAGGCGACAAGAGACTAAATAATATCATATAATAACGTTGGCCTCATTTCCTACGGTGACAAAGACGTAGCATCTAAAAGCCCTGAAAATCAAAGTTTACGATTACCCGACTATTGTTTGACATCCCCTCTCCAGGAAACCCCCATGAATATCAGCATAAACCTTATACTGCCAGAAACTAGTCACTGGGCTATATCGTCGTTGACGATAGTATAGGTCTATCGTCATTCAAATTTTCGAATGAGCTCCGAAACATGCATGTTTTGCAACATAGTGATAATGACCCTTCAAGGTCATCCAAGGTCGTTGATTTTGGCGCCAATCGAAAGTGTGTATGCGTCTTCCTATTAGTCATCAATAGTAACCTTGGTCCTAACTTGCCCTGTTTCAGAAGTATTGCAGGTTTTCTGCTGAGAAGAGCGATCCCATCACTACTTCACCAGAATGTTGGGGGTGGTATTTTCCTAGGACTAGATTGCTGATGCTGTGGCTCCGAGGAGCGAAGACCTTAAGCTAATTATTCGTGTAATTAGTTTTGAACTAATGCAACTCATACACCCACGGTACATCAACGTTGCGGACAGATGGACAGAAAGATGGACAGACACACAGACAGACAGACGAACGTACAACTGACGATAGCAATATCGCATGGTGAAATAAGAAATCCACATGCTATCGTACACACTAAGCTGTACAATGCCACACAGCCGCAATCAGTTAGAAGAAGGAGTTAGTCATAAGGAGATAATATTTTATTTAGCTGCTCAATTGTAGTGTACATTGCGGCAGTAAACCTGCATCCACACTGCTCTTTGGAACAATGTGCCAACTGGTACATGAGCTGGAATTTCACGTGACATAATATAGCTATATTTATTTATATGAAGAATCACCAGTGTCAGGTTCGATGATCGTATTGTTAAGTTCAATATGAACAGGATTTTCTAACTCAGTTTTTATTAGAAATGTAAACCAAACATACTAAATAAAACACAATAAACAACAATAACAGCTATCAACGGTCAGTATCAAACATATCTAGCCATGCCTATCAAAGTGACCACACTGAAGTTGTTGCTATGTCCACTGGTCCAGTTCAATAACTCAGTTGACTGGCAGCTAAGTGTCATCAACCAACAACGTGATCTTGACAACGAGTACGGCATATCTAACCTGTATATAGGGACACAGGCATAAGTAAATCTAAAGAAAATTTACACAAATCTTGAGAACCACCACAAATATCTGCATAAACCTGACATTGCCAGAATCTAGAGTAATTGGGCTATATCTTTGACGCTGATAGTATGGGTCTATCTTCATTCAAATTTTGTGGTGGGCTCCAAAAGACGCATGTATTTTGAAACAGAGCATGTAATGGCCCTTCAAGGTCATCCAAGGTCGATGATTTTGGTACCAATCGAAAGCGTGTATGCGACTTCCTATTGGTCATTGCTCCTATCTTGCCCCGTTTCAGAGATATTGCAGGTTTCCTGAGAAGAGTGACCCTCCACCCCTATTCCACCCGAATTTTAGTGGTGTTCCCTTGGACTAGATTGCCGATGTTGTGGCTCCGAGGAGCGAAGACCCTAAGCTAATTATTTGTGTAATTACTTTGGAACTAACTCAACATATATGCCCACGATACCACAACATCACATACTGACTACGTGCATCGCACAGTAAAACTTGTAACGACCCAAAGAATGTGCTTGAGTTACATACTTACAGTTAATGATTCACTACGAATTTACGCTCAAAATTTAGCAGAACACTGAATAGTGAGATTTTGATGATTTACAAACTATAACACATGCGCGCACGTGTGTTAGGGTTTGTAAATCAACGCTCGCGCACACACGTGCGCGTGCACTGGCTCACTTGCATACAACCGCTCGCACAGTCACACACACTAACACTTACTGTGACTCTGCCGGGAACGCCGCTATCAGTTTGCCACATGCAACACAAGATGCTGAAACACACAGCAGCTTGCATTTATACACACTGGTAACATTTCTAGAAATTCTTATCAGAACTTTGGATGTATGATAAAAAAATGAAAACACTGTGTAAAACACATCTGTAGAAGTGAGGAGCTCATACCATCACGTGTAGAATAGCAGATGTCATTAATGGTGACTTGAAGTGCACTGAGCAGCTGAAGCACATGTCCACTCAACACTTGCCTGCTCATCTACACTTCAATACATGACTACATTGAAGACATCATCAATAAGTAAACCCTCATGAATTTCATAGACCAACAACTTAAAAATTTTTTGCTCGATTTCACCTTTAACATTAGCGATCTCATAAGTAAACATCCCTTATTCTTCATCGGAGTCCCGTAAAAGTGTCATAGTGAACACCAAAATTGGGGTCGTGGATTCCAAATATGTAGTTGTTTTTGACTTTTTTGCCTTTAACATGGGATGAATGCTATTTTTGTGGATAACACTTGTTAATCTGTGTCATAGCGCCACAAAAGTAGCAAAGTGAATAGACAAACAGAGGTCACGGATTTCAAAAATGTGGTTAATATCAACCCTTTGCAAATGGGTCACGTAACATTGTGCATGCACAATCGCCAATAGGCTATCTGCACTGCCAATAGTAGTCAGAGTGTGAACATCATAACTCAAGAAAGGATGGTCGATTGCCGAAATTTCCGTCTCCTACACGAAATCGGGGTTGCTGAATCTAATGGCGTTGTCACAATTGTAGCCGGAAGCAGAGAAATAGCTGCTATGCACAGAAGAAGTATGGCTAAAATTTTCTGAAACATTGTCATATCGCAAAAATTTTCATACGTTTATACAAAATCAATGTCACTGAGAATGACGGTAATAGCAGATTTTGGACCGGAAGCATAAATAATGACGATTCTGCGCATGCGCAACGAAGAAAATGGTTCAACGTCCGTAAATGCAATACAAGAAAAATTCTTGTATCGCAGTTGTGTTGTAGTTGTATTGCACTTGTGCGGACCGCTTTACAGGAAATCGGTGTTGCTGAATCTAACAGCATTGTCAGAATTGTAGCTGGAAGCTTGGAAATTGGGGTTTCTGTGCACGTAAAAATATGGCCAAAATCAACAAAGAATGTGGTCAAATCCCCAACATTTCGAAACTTTATAGGAAATCGATGTCGCTGAAAATGACCATGACAGAATTTGGACCGGAAGTATAAACAACGGCATTTATGCGCATGTGCAAAAAGAAATGGTCAAAAAACGGCTGTAAATGCTTTCCAATCGTCAAAATTTTTTACTTTTATTAGAAGTCATTGTTTGTGACTCAAATGATATTGTCAGAATTGTAGCCAAACACTTTCTTGTTTTAATCTTAACAGCAACTATTATTAATTTGATATAAATTGTAATCATACTGCAGCAGAATGTCATTTACTGTATAATTACTACACACAGCACAACAATAAAAATCAGTCAATATTTGGTACTAATATTTGGTATTAACTACATAAAGAAGGTAGTGAGTCACAGCAAGCAATGAATATGCAACATCAATTTACCTTCTGACTGAGTTCACTGATACATAAACATGCAGTGTCCTTCACTTCAGCATTCACGTCTGCTAACTGACTCAAGTAAAACTTCACCTGCACGTGTCATATCACGTCAGCTGTCACAATGGCACGCAACAACAATAAGAACACATTTTGCTGCATGTGCTAACAAGAAGCTCAGCTTCCACTTAGAAACAGGGCGTCAGCAATGCATTTCTTTGTAGCTCAGTTACTTTCTATCGCTGTAATGACCTACTTTTACATCTACCACCTCCTAAACCTACGTATGGCAAATTGGTTACGAACACAGTGAATACACTTCAGCATGTGACCACAGCACGTGTGCATGACATGCGAATCCCACTGTCATTTGATGTATCCTTTCTAGAGAACGCCTTTGAATACCAACATAAACTTTGTTGCCAGTTTCTGGCAACAAAGTTATTCAGCTGAATTCATAGTTTTCAAAATACTTAGTTATAAAATTCCCCACCCATCTGCCAAGTTTCGCCCAAAACGATACAGTTTCTGGGGAAATATATGTGAAAATGTCTTAAAATTATTACATTATCCGTGGCCGACAATAACAGATTTCATTGATTTTGACTGCGGGATCATCTAATGGCACATTGGTATAGTCCAATTTTGACCAAACGTCTTTCTTATGTCAAGAAAGCGTTTTGCTCCGATGTCTTTCTTCTTTGTTGCTGCAGGTGCATATATTCATTCTGTGAATGTGAATAGATTTTTACTGCTGAACCAAATAAAGATAACATCATTCAGCGACTATTTTCAGCAGGTGAATCTTGCAGATCTTCAGGAGGGATCTGCTCATACCAAGGTCACAGTGGGAAAATGATCCATGTGACAGCAGACGGTGCTACTACACATGATCAGCCATTGTGAAGACTGCAGTCAGTGCAAATTGTGAATAATTATATTTTACAAGGTAGTGTAGCGACACACTTGAGGTGTGGTGGGATCTTTAATGAAACTTTATTGCAAAATCCTAGAAAAGATGCCAGTGAGAGAATTTTTACAAGTTTCAAACTATTTTGTCGCTGACTTGTCTGAGTATCAGCTCCTCCCTCAAGATAACCCTGCCTACAGTGTGCGGCAAAAAAAGTATCCCCTA
>Ga0209679_1001074_pt1 | contig 11123 bp, 2 predicted proteins | sample WorMetHEROISLAND_4_FD_187408 | JGI IMG/M metagenome (GOLD analysis project Ga0209679, IMG submission 187408) | Marine gutless worms symbiont microbial communities from Max Planck institute for Marine Microbiology, Germany - Olavius sp. 2 HERON... ...
TATGCAGAGCTGTAAGGGGAGGGGGATTGGAGAAACACTTCGAACCCACCATAGGACTGCAAAGACCACATTTAACTACTGGTTTCAAACAACTGTGCACAGAACTTGTTTGATATCCACAGAATTTTACCTGACGCTACAGTAACTGGAGTCGGTATATCTTAGCCTCACTGGGTGATGACGATTTCAGGTGTTCGTGTAAAATTTACAAATGTTTCATTATACGGACACCTGTTCATTAGAGAGCTCATGTCGGCAGTTTGCATTGGCGGCTAACCTATATGGGTTCATACCGATCCGTGCACTCTGGTTTTAAAAGGCAGGCGGCTGTGGTTTGGCAGCAGAAGGAGATGGGAAAGAAAGGAAAAAAAGGAAAAAGTGAGAGGAAAGGAAGAAGAGAGAGAACGAACCTCGATAAGAAGTTCTAGTTACTGACCTAGTAGACGAGGTGCGAAACTTTGCAAATTGGTAAACATTTGTACGGTATGGGAATAACAAAATGCTCTGAAGATTTGATTGGGGCGCGCTCCCCTTACAACGACGAATAAGATAATAATATCTGATCAATATGTACTGCGTGATACCAGTGGCGCCGCCAGGATTTGGTGCGAGGGGTGGCACGAAACTAAGAAAAAGTAATTTAAGGTTGACACCCAAAGATATTATGAAATTCATGCAATAAACAGTGACAAAGCTATAGCTCAGTATGTTAGCGCGTGAAATGTGAAATGACGTGACAATGAGTTTGAGTTATATTAAACCTGAAACAACAAAGCAGTAAATGCACGTCCACACAGTTAAATCGAGGGGCCTCATAGCTGGCGACGCCAATGCGTGACGCCACATGCCCTTCTTTACTATATATGCTTAAACCTGCATAAGCTAATTCTGCCCATACACAGGGAGGCACATAAACTTACACACGGAGGCTAGTAGTAATTATTTGAGTCATTGCACGAAAATGACGATGTATAGGCTTAACCGTGAGTTGACTGTGGTTTTATATTTTGACAAAATAGAGTGCAGTTTGGTGAGGTAACGTAATAAAATATAGAAATTATTTCCACTGAACAACAAAACATAACAACTTAGCTGCACAAAAAGTGCTCAAAAGTGGGCGGGCCAAATGCATTGGCGGCCCATAGGATCAAAAGAGTGGGCGGGCCACAGCCCGGCCGGCCCAATAGCTTCCGCCGCCTATGCTGTTTCTTATCTGTTTTTTACACATTGTTTTCACTAGGTGGAGTCATTTTCTCGTAAGTGGTATTGTGATAAATTTGTTGTTGCTAGTGTTGTTATTTTACGTGGGTACTTAACGTTCAGCGAAATGTCAGAAGGTATCTTTGCAGGTTGGAACTTTGAAATCTTCTCCACTACAACAAATGTATGATCGGTATTTAGTGACACCATTATTTAGTTATATAATAATCGGCAATCGGTAATAATTATCGGCAACATCGAGAGACGACATTGGACAGGCTGTGTTCATTCAACATTGTCTTGTTTTGTACAAAACTCAGAAGTCAACAAAGTGAAGAGTGGTAAAATGTGATTGTTAATTGTGAGTGTTTACATAGCTGCACTGTTTTAGTGAGCTTTAACATGACACTGAATTACATGTCATGTATTGCTAGGTGTAAGTAGTATTGAGGTGAAGACAGAAGCTGATGATAATGATATCACTGAGTGTTCACATGATGACAAGCCAACTGTTGGTATGCTTTGATTTACTGATTCTCTGTTCTCTACATTTACTTGTCTCTGTATTCTGTTTTAAAGTTTTGGGCCTCAAAACTAAGAGTGAGTTTGTTATGGGTCAGAATGCATTACAGGAGCAATAAACTGGACACAATAGGAAAAAGTGTCATTGCATTCTGACCCTAACAAACTCACATTTATTTTTCAGGCCCAAAACTTAAAAAAGGATACACACACAAATAAATGTACAGAACCATTCAAATACATGTATCAGACGTTTATCCAAGCACATTTCCATTAACAATGCACTGCATCTTAATTTTTGGTTTCAGAGCTAAATAGAGAGATTTAGCAGTTTTCACACAGCCAAGATTGGTACAGCACCTGCCAAAAGGCGTCAGGTTTAAGTTGTTAACTGCCACATTACGTGCTGAGTTTGTCGGTATGTGCTTTTGTGGGAAAATTTCCCCACCAACTTATAAGCTGAAATGTTTTGTGGGTGTTCCAAATCTAAAGCTAAGCCAGGTGTACATTTGGAAGTGACAGTTTGAGATTACACAGAACCAACACTCGACTAATTGGTAGATTTTCTCTCAGTATAATTTTGACGTCCCCTCCATCTCCTCCCCTCTACTTTTGCAGTCCCCACTAAATTCTCAGGGCCATGCCTTCTCATGACGTGTCCTAGGAAATTAAGTTGCCGTTGACGAGTTGTATTAATTATCGTACATCATACACCTGCTACTCTCAATACTTCCAGGTTACTTTTCTTCTCAGTCCGTCGTATCATAAGCATTTTACACGAAAACCAAACTTTACCTGCCGTTGAAAGGTGACATTATTCAGCAGCACATTGACACTTAGCCAATGTGATGGTGGGTAATGTCAGCTTTTTTATAACTTTTGTTGTATTTGATCATCTGCTACTCACTGCATGTCACTGTTAACGTGTGTATTAACTGCAGTTTTGTACATTTATTATATGTTCTAGAGGTGGATACATGTAATATAAAACCCTGAAACATTTTACAACATTGTTGGAAATGTTTTATTTTACATGTAGCCGCCATTCCTTTTGTGCACCAATTATTACAGGGCGTCAGCATAGCTTGCAATGCACAGCCCTGTATTAGCTACGGTCGGGTTGTTCGTCCGTTTGTCTGTCTGTCCGTCTGTCGCACGCTGGCACTGTGTGAAAATGACCCCAGAGACCCTAGTCTGTGCGATAAAAAGTTCATCCAGAAATTCGAAAAGGTTAATAAGTCGCTGTATATCAAAAGTGATGCAATGTAGAACCATAGTTACAATTTATGACTAATAGGAAGTCGCACATGCCCTTTAGTGCTAAAATCAATGACCATGGATGACCTTGAATGGCCGATATGCACTCTATCGCAGAAAAAATTATTTTTCAGAACCCACCACAAAAAATGAATGAAAAAAGACCCATACTATCAGCTTCAGAAATACGTCTCTTTATGCACAACGTTACATACGATCTACAACTATGGACTCAAAATGTCTATATACAGCTGTTTCAAAGGAATTCGTCTTTCTACTTTAAGTTCCTTCTAAGTGATCACAGTGTAGCACGGTAGTGCGAAACACTGTTGTAAGAGCAGTTTGAAAATGAATGTTATGAATTATACGTCTCTTTATTCGCAACAGTGTGCAGCAAGAAAGAAAGAAAAAAAAAGAAGTTAAGACTAAACAATATACACTTACACACAGCAGCATACCTCATGCACCACGTTACATACGATCTACAACTATGGACTCAAAATGTCTATATACAGCTGCTTCAAAGGAATTCGTCTTGCTACTATAAGTTCCTTCTAAGTGATCACAATAATGACGCTCCAATTCAACTATCACAGCAAATTCTTTGAAATACGGAACTCTGTTGCCCAATGAATGCAAAAATTTCCACCTATAGGACACGTGCCACAAGTTGTTGCATGACAACAAATGGTTGCGAGTCAAACCTGCAACTTCTGCTTATTTAAAATACTGACAATATGGGGACTTGTCAGCTTTAACGAAGATAGGCTAATTATGTCACTGTAACAGTGTGTTTTAACAAATCATGATCACATACGTGAGGCAGCCCAGGTAGCTTCTTCTATTTGGTCTGCATGTTCAGTGATGTCATAAATAACTATGTCACAGCTAGCCAGCTGTGCATATAATTCATCCCTGTTTGCAAACTGAACACAACAACACAGAATAAAATATTAGTACAGTACACTGCATTAAATATCAGTCATGTGCGAATTTAATGCTGCTGCATAATAACGTACTTTTCAAATAACACAAGAAAGCCGCGATGTTGCAAGAAAATCGTGCGATGCCGCAGCTGTTCTTTTCGGTTTAAAGTTCGCCGACAACATTCACCACAAGTTTAAGAGCAGCCAAGCTTCGAAAGTCAGCCTTCAGAGATCCAAACATACCGGCACAAAACAGAATTTAATGCAAAATGGCCATTCAAGGTCATTCAAGGTCACGTATTTTGGAGTCAGTGGAAAGGCGATAAGAGACGAAGTAATACTAAATACTAATGATGGCCCTATTTTGTTAAGATTCTGACGATGTAGCGTGTACGAAAGGTCCGCAGTTTTTCCGTGGATCCCAAATATTCTGCAGATCACGCACATCTCCACTGGTCACGTGTGTAACAGACTCTATAGTAAATATTAGAGCTGTCGAGCGATTAATTATTTTAATCGCGTTAATCGCGCGATTAATTATTTTAATCGCGCGTTAACGCGTTAATTAACGCGTCAATTCGACAGGTCCAGTTTATGTTGTAGGTTGCCGTCAGCGAACGACTGCACGTCTTGCTGTTCACGACTCATCTCCAAAATGCGACCACTGTCCAACTTGCCATCAAACAATGATGCACAACTGAAAAATTAACTGACACTTGTTGTTAATAATTAATTGAATATTATTCTATCGTCAAATAACCGCAGTTCAATTGCTATTGGAACTCCTGCTTTATAGAATTTACGTATGTGCGTTAATTTTTTTAACGGCGTTAATTTTTTTGATCGCGATTAATTCTTTAATGCGTTAACGCGTTAATTAACGCGTTAATTCGACAGCTCTAGTAAATATGTAAAAAGGGCGGTTCGTAATAGAGAAAATTTAATGCAAAATGGGGCGTATTTTGGGGTGGAAAGGTGGCAACTGGCAAGGGACTAAATAATACTACATAATAATGTTGGCCTCACTTCCTAAGGTGCTAAAGACATAGCGTCTGAAAGCCTTGAAAATTGACGTCTTCAATTACCCTACTGTCGTTTGACGCCCCCTCTTCAGGGAACCCCCGCAAATATCCACATAAACCTTATATTGCCAGAAACTACAGTCATTGCACATTAGAGGTTATTTTTTAACGAGATGCGCTATATAAATGTACGTTTTACTTTACTTACTTACTTACTTACATTTTGCCGCTGATAGTATGGGTCTATCTTCATTCTTTGTGGTGGTCTCCAAAAATGCATGTGTTTTGAAACAGAGTGCACAAATGGCCCTTCAAGGTCATCCAAGGTTGTTGACTTTAGCACCAATCGAAAGCGCGTACGCGACTTCCTATTGGTCATCAGTAGTAACCTCAGTCCTATTTTGCCCAGTTTCAGATATATTGCAGGTTTTCTGCTGAGAACAGCGACCCCATCCCTATTCCACCCAAATTGTGGGGTGTTCTCCTTGAACTAGAAATCTTGCCAAAGTTGTGGCTCCGAGGAGCGAAGACCTAAGCTAAATATTCCTGTAATTAATTTCAAACTAGTTGAACCTATATGCTCACGATACCACAACGGTACAGACAGATGGACGGACAGACAGGCAGACAGACGGAAGACTTACGATAGCAATACCACACTTTGCACTATGTGCATCGCGCGGTAAAAATGATAATAGCCAAAGTCATATAGGGATGTCATTGACTTATGGCAGTGTAAACTCAGTTCTCAGGCTACATGGATTGAAGAACATTATCAAGAAACATTTTTTATTCGTTTGAGCATTAATCTAGCATGACAAATTCGTTCAACATACTTATTATGCACCTTAACAATTTCTTTAACAAAGTCTGGTTTTGGGCTAGCAGGATCACTGAGAGTTCCAATAACTTCATAGGCGCCAGCTTTGTTTTGTTCCAATTCTTTTTCTTCATCATTTTCTTCTGCAGCCTCCTCATCCTCGTCTTCAGCTGGTTGCAGTGTTGCTCCAACAACACATCGAGAAAGATACTGTCAAAGCAGTGCCACAAACATGCCACAATAATTCACCAGGATCAGTGTATCAACAAAAACAACAACAACATTTATATTGCCAATAAAATTTAGTATATTAATACTGTAATGCACTGTAAACTAATGATTAGTCAGTGTATGCAGTGGAAAACTGGCATTTTCCAATAACTTTTAATTTTACCTTTTTGATAAACCAACCTTTACTATTTACTGTGCATACAAATTACAAAGTGGCAATTCTTAGTTTTTGGGATTTGTCGTTGTTACTGTTGGCAGCATCAGCGTCATCATGACAGTCAAATGTTAATGCAAAATAATGTTTATAACTGCTGTGGATGAAAGTCAGCCAATTATCCTGGTGCACTACTAATGATAATTGCTTTTTACTGAACAATATTCAAGCATCGAAAAAGACTTTCCAATTAAAAACTGATAATACCGATAACTGACAGCCAACAGACTCCCTTACAGGCACCAGCACTCACAAGTGCATGCTTATGAGCTAACACCAACAGCAGACAGCACAACTTCAGCATACCGGTTCAACAAATCAACAACAATGAAGTTGAAAATCAGAAAGTAATAGGTGGAATCATTCATTGAAATGGGTCACATGGCAGAATACAGTGAATAAGTAGATTTATGAATAGACTTTCACAGAATTTTTGAGTTTTTTGCCAAAATCATGCTTAAATCATTAAATTATTAGTCTATCGATGACTATGGTGCACAATCTTATCAACAGGGAACTGTTAGCTTAATGACCTTAGTTTTGGTTTGAAAGCTTAACAAAAACAACTCCGGCCAATGACGACAGTTCCAAGGACCAGCACCAGGGGGAGGGTTTGGGCTATAATTTTTCACTGAATTCATTGAACTCATCATATCACTGATGACATTATGTATAAGCACAGGCTTTCACAGGCTTTATTACAATTGTAGACAAAACTGCCAGAATGCACATTGACAATTTGAACACAAAGAATCAGCTTGGGCATGCATGCCATAAGCACAATGATTTAACATAACATGTAAGGTTTAGCACAGACATTAGACTGCTATATATAGAAGCGCCAGGTGAGCCGAAACAATAACTTAATTAATACAAACCAAAACAACAATCAAACATGTAATAACAACATAGGATAAACTTAAATATGGAAAACGTCTACAAGTTCGATCGCTAAAATTTTTGCCTCTGCAGGGATTAGAACCAGGACATCTTATGCTGGTGACATACAGTAAAGAATGTTGTGCAAGTCGACTTGCAAAAGAAACTTGCACATCTGTCGCGGTTTCTTGTACAAGTTTTTTCTTGTACAAGTTTCTTGCAACGAATACAACACAGCGCTATTGCTTGCAAGAAACTTGCATGCACGTGACCAAAGTGATAGGTCTAACTGTATAACTCTGCATTAGTGTTAGCAAAGTCACTGTAATTGTTGTGTGAGGAGTGCTAATAACGGTTAAAAGCATTTGTTGCAAATGTAAAATACCAAGAATTTATATTCATTTGCATAAGTATAACAAAACAATATTTGCAATGGTAACGTCAATGGCAAAATGAATTTTGTTTTATGCAACACTGTTAAATTATTGTTGTTGTGGTGCCATCAGGGGAACAAGTTTTGAGAGTTTCGGTTCAGACCTACGAGCAAGTCGAGTCGGAAAAAGAAAGATGCGTAAATTAATATAAACCGCAATTATAATGTTTACCTCTCTGTTACAAAGATAGTATTAGAATACCATAAAAGCCTAGGCCTATCTGAAAGCTTACCAACTACAAGGTAGCGGAGTGTCAGAGCAAGTCATCTTCTGGCAAGATCGTCACGTGTGTTTGAAAGTTTTTTGTACAAGATAATTGCACTAAAATTTGACGCGTTTCTTGTACAAGAAACTGCGCAAGTTTCTTGTACCAGATTCTTGACTGTGTGCCATCAGCATTATCTTCTGGTCGGTTACAACTGTAACATTACCCCGATAACTCACTGCAGTTATCACACATACCTTTGCAAAGTTTTTGCCTTGATATGAATCAACGTAGTTCACAAAAATACATTTAGCTGGTGGCGTTTTATCCTGATCTTCTTCGGTGCTGCTCATTTTTTAGTTTTACAAATGAAAGAAAGAAGAAGTCCTCGTAGATCACGCACACCACCAAAAAGTTGTATATAGTAACTAAGGCCAAAGTTCGTCGCTAAGGAAATAGATATTAACAAACGTTATGTAAATAAATAAGCAAGCTATAGTCTCAACATTTATGCTTGCTTACTATTATAGCAGAGGAAGGCCAGTCAACTCGTCGCAGGGTCAACTCGTCACAGGTATTTTTCAGTAACGAGTTGACCGCTGTTTTCAGGGTCGTGTGACGAGTTGACTGTCGGTATTAAAATCAGTGATAAAAAGTCAGCCACATTCATGTCAAACATGCCAAAGCCAAATACAACTTCATCATCATCAGTTGTCGTCTTCTATGGCAGAAGGTTGACATGCTTCAAACGTACAGTTTCTCCATTTCTTTCTATATATATCTTTATTCGCCATAAAGGCAGCAAACCACAGCAGATAAACAATAAAAGACAGCACTTCTTTTAACTTGTTCATAAGATGCCAGTTTCATCCAATCCTTTATATCATCAATCCACATTCGTCTTGGACGTCCTTGTGTGTTAATACCATTCAATTTACCTTCCAAAATTAACAACGCACTTTGGTCACTGGATCCTCTCAGAATATGTCCTGCAAAATTCAGTTTTTGTTTTATGATATTGCTGTAGAGTAGTGGATTATCCACTTTCATTCGTTTCAGAACAACATTATTTGGAATTAATTCCGTCCATTTAAGTTTCAAAATTCTTCGATAACACCACATCTCAAATGCATTTATTCTCCGAGTTAGATCTTTGTTCAAAGTCCAGCTTTCACATCCATATTTCATGACTGGAAATACATAGCATTGCAGTATTCTTTTCTTTACGCGCAAGTTGATTTTTCCCTGTAATAATTCTTTGTGCTTCCAAAATGCATCTTTAGCCATACCGATTCTTGCTTTAACATCAATTTCACACTTTCCATCTTCGGTTATCCAACTGCCGAGATATTTATATTGAAGAACCTGCTCTAATGGAGTTCCATTGATCATAATTTTACACTGTATTCCTCCTGATTTGCTTATTACCATTGTCTTTGTTTTTTTCACATTTATTTCCATTCCGTATTCTTTGCAAGTTTCATTCATACTGGTAATCATATTCTGTAATTCCACTTCATCTTCACTCAGAACAACCGCATCGTCAGCATATCTGAGGTTGTTGAGATTCTGTCCGCCAATCATAATTCCTTTGCCTTCCTCTTGGATTTCTTTCATCATGTATTCACTGTATAAGTTGAAGAGAATAGGTGAAATTATACATCCTTGTCGTACCCCTCTTCTGATACAGATTTTCCTTGATGTTCCATCTTTAGTTCTTATCACAGCATATTGATTCCAGTATAAGGATTTAATCAGGTTTCTCTCCAATTCAGGTATTCCAACACTTTCCAGTATCTTCATTAACTTTTCATGATTGATCCTGTCAAATGCTTTCTGGTAGTCCACGAAACACGTATATAGTTTTTTATCCACTTGTATAGCTCTTTCAGCAATGGTGCGGAATTTGAATATTGCATCTCTAGTACCTCTTCCTTTTCGGAATCCCATTTGATTATCAGATAAATGCTGTTCAATAATCGGTGTAATTCTACTGTTAATAATACTGTTAATAATATGTAGCAATATCTTCGAGGTATGTGAGATAAGGCTGATTGTCCTAAAGTCGGAACAGTACAATACAATACAATACGATAAGACTGGCCAGAGGAAATGTCTGCTTCTGCTTAACTGCTGGAATACACTGCAGGACCAACAAGTGGTATAAATGCAGCCAAGAGGACCCGATGTACACTCCTGAGTCCACACATGTGAAATAAAACTGAACTAAAACCATTTTCAGTTTTATTTCAGATGCCCGCACATGTGAAATGAAATTGAAAAAAGATACTGAAACAACTCTGAAATGTTTTAGATTTGTTCAGAGTTGTTTCAGGTTCATTAGCGTAATTATCACCGCATCGAGAAACATGCAAATGCTAAAACAGTTTCATGAGTTTCAGCCAATCAGAGACCAACACACCGCTAGCCTTCATGATTAACGCGGCCGCTGCTTGGCCAGCTACGCTTGACTGGCTGCAGTGATGTTAACAAGGCCAGAACACTCAAGGCCAAGGCCAGAACATTCAAGGCCAAGGCCAAACACTATCAAGGCCAAGGCCACAGTTCCAAGGCCAAGGCCGTCACGTAGTGCAAAGGCTTATGGTAAAAGATGAAGTAATTAAATCCTGTTTTTTCGAGTACTCTTACATGCACAATTTCATAACATCACTCATCACTGACAACATGATACGTAGAAATGAGTAGAATTGCCCAGTTAGTGAAAGTCAACAGTTTTATCAGTTACAAATTAAGTTTACTACTTTACAGTGCTACATTGCATTTGAGGAAGACCAGTGCTTTGACCAAACTCACTCGTTCGAGCACGGTGGGGTCGAATGAGCAAACCACTCTGCGAAAAAAACTCGCTCAACAGGGGCCGAACTACCTGGTGGACACGGAACACGTTCGAACAATGGCCGAAGTTCTGCAAAGTCGCTCCAGTTGGGAATGAAGCTGGTACTGGGAGGTGATATTAAACAACTGAGTCTGCTGCTGAAAATGTAGTATCCTGTGGACATAAGGGTTAGGGTTAGGTTAGGTGAAGTTTCTTAGACTGCCCGAACTGGATATATAAATTTGCTAGTAATAAGTTTTTGAGGGATCATGTTATTTTCTGTCGACTAAACCTAACCCTGTCCATAATCCTAAATTCCAAACACTAAACTAACATAAGCCTACGTATGTGCATACATATGTATGCATCAGGGATGTGGTCTCGGTCTCGACATCTCGGTCTCGAGACCGTCTCGAGACGTACTAACGTCTCGTCTTGGTCTCGTCTCGGACAAAGTGCTCAACGTCTCGGTCTCGGACCTATGCGTCTCGGGTCTCGTCTCGGTCTCGGCCCAAAAGGTCTCGGCGTCTCGTCTCGGGTCTCGGACCTTTTCGTCTCGTCGAGACGTTTCATACAG
>Ga0209679_1001075_pt1 | contig 11122 bp, 10 predicted proteins | sample WorMetHEROISLAND_4_FD_187408 | JGI IMG/M metagenome (GOLD analysis project Ga0209679, IMG submission 187408) | Marine gutless worms symbiont microbial communities from Max Planck institute for Marine Microbiology, Germany - Olavius sp. 2 HERON... ...
TTATTTGACGATCGAATAATATTCAATTAATTATTAACAACAAATGTCGGTTAATTTGTCAGTTGTGCATCATTGTTTGATGGCAAGTTCGACAGCGATCGCGTCTTGTAGGTGAGTCGTGAACAGCAAGACGTGCAGTCGTTCGCTGACGGCAACCTATACAACATAAACTAGACCTGTCGAATTGACGCGTTAATTAACGCGTTAATGCGCGATTAAAATAATTAATCGCGCGATTAATGCAATTAAAAAAATTAATCGTTCGACAGCTCTAGTTATAATCCATCTTTGTGATCTCTTTAACACGTTGTTATTGCATGCAGGTCAGTGATGTTAAGTATTTAATGACGGCAGTGTATGCAGTGTATGTTATTTATATTTCAATGTTTGATGTGCAGCGTGGTACTCCGGATAAACTGACTCAGGAATTGACCGAGAAAGCTGACAGGTTTGTAATATTTGTCATTTTTCACGCACATGTTAAAAATCATCTTGTACTGTATCATCATTTCAGTTGTGAGTCTAAACATGCTGGACAATCAGTTGCACTGGTTAAAAAGATGCGTGTAGCTCTTTATGGAGACCCATTTCAGAGCTACGGGGCGTCACTTGCCATATGGGATCACACAGTGTTACCTGCTACCCGACACAAGTGAATGCACCCTGTCTTCACCCAGCCAGCCAGGCCGGTAGTGGACTTACCTACCCTGGAGGGATGGAAGGCTGAGTTGACCTAGATAGCTTGATAGTGGCCCGACTGGGAATCGAACCCACGACCGCTTGATCGCAAGACTGACGCCCTAACCATAACGCCACCGAGCCACCCACTGGTACTGATTAAAGAACAAGAAAAAGAGTTAATTACTGGTTGAATCTTCCAGTTACGAGTTTCTCTGTTGACAGAACGGTAGCCGAGAGTCCAGCAAGTCAGGTACAGTCGGCTGCTTCACGGCAAAGGTTGACGGCACCGGAAGAAGTGCCCAAGAAGAAAGACGGGCGAGGTCGACCACGTAAAGATCGCACTCTGGAACTCGCAAAGGCTGCCGGTACTCTGGCCAGCAGTACTACGGTAAGATATACTGGCTGTGGTAGACTCTGCCACTGGTCTCTACACCGTGTCCCAAAATTAGCGACACCCCTTGCTTCAAACACGCTTAATTCAGTTTGAAGTTCATGGATTTCAACGAAATATCGTACACTACATTACTACTGTCATACCTGTTATGATGTACGCACCTTACCGTGTGTGTTCAGTGTAACGTCATTATGACGTCAGAGTTTGTTTACATTAAGGATGAACTTGACCAGCGTGTTATTGACAAGGCGATCAAGCCGTCGTACAGAATGATCGTCTCCATGAATGTTTCACATTTTGTAAAAATCTGTCAGGTATTAACGATTTTACGCTAACTTATCTGTAGGGGTGTCGCTAATTTTGGGACACGGTGTAGTACGAATGCATTGGATTTTAGTTTTCGTAATCCAGCCAACGCTGGATTTGGTCGGATTTTCATCCAGCGATCTGGCCAGGGATGGAACTTGGAAGAAAATTACTTCACTTACGTATAATTGATTTTCTGAGTTAAATAACTGAAGTGTGTTCTATCAAGAAGTAGGAAGTGAGCACGTTGTCGCTGGTTGACGTAGTCTCTTAGCTGATGTCTTGACTGCTGTTGACAGGTTGTGGAGAAAGAAACCGCTCGACCTGCGGTCATCGACACAAGAATCCAGCTGCCAGTTCCAACCATTGATCTTCGACAAACTATCCCGGTACACACGTCTGGATTTCCTTGATGTGGTAGCAGCTTGGCCAGCAGGCTTTGTTATCCCACTTACAGGCATTTGAGCACTGTAGGATGGGGAGGGGACCATGACCCCAAAGATTAGGTTGGGTAGACCACAGGGAATTTCCCATCCCCAAAAAATGGTCCGTGTATTTGGTATGTTGTTTAATGGCATTAGTTCAAAAGTGATGGTTTTTACTTCATTTTTGGACCCGGAAGACTGGTTCCAAAAAGCCACTCTACTTGTTCTTGTTCTTGTTGTTGGAATCAGTTCTTCGGGTCCAAAAACCCCCAAGGCTTTCTTAATATGCAGCGTAGTTCAACGAAACTTTGCATACACATTCATGCAAGCCATGCAATGCACAAAATGCAGACGTTGTTGTAGTACCCGTCAGTCGAAGATGAGTAGGTGACACTGTTTTAACATCTGTGCATTCATATTCACGTTCTGGTTTTGCATCGGGCGACTTGGAACTTTGGCGGACAGGAAGATGTCAGAGTCAGAAATTATATACATAACTTTGCTTTTGTAACATAAAGATTGATGCCTCAGTGTGGTATATTGCAGAGCGTGACAAAGTCTATGCCTATACAGAAAGATACAGATGGGGTGTACTACTTAAGTCATGCGTCACTCGCAGGTGATGCACACGGGTTTGTACCGTGTTCGTCCACCATTTTCGTGTAAACAACGTTTAAACGTTTAGTATGCTAAAACATCATCATTTAAATTTAACAAAAGTGGCATCCCTAGCCAGCTTAGGCCGGAAGAGTCCACCCGTAGGCTGCTGGTGTCCACACCCACATTGTGTCGGAGATGTCCTGTGGATGTGTGAGCAGATTCCAGTGTCCGGCACAGAATCAGGTCGTCAGTTGAATGTCGAGGTAGAGAACAACGTCAAAGTTACATCGTTGTCGACGATACACCGTCTACGTTGTGTCAGCAGCAGCACCGGTCACATTGTCTGGGAGACGATATTCACCAGTAAAGTCAATGCCGTTGCCGCCAACAGGTCGCCATATAACTTATACTTTGCATTAGCTGTTGGCACTTTGGCTTATTGGTTCTTGCATTGTGCATATCCTATATAGTTGCTCAATGTTGATCCTGAGGTGGGTGACTATTTGCTGGTATACCTTCTTAGTCCAAATAAAAACGGTATCTGGTTTTGCCGTCTAACTTTGGCAACAGGAAAGGTATTTTGACGATTTTTAGCACAGAGATAACCAAATTATTGCGTTATTTAACTCAGCTGGGCCAGGCTGTCTCAGTCTTCATATGTATAACTCTCCGCAGGAGAAGATGACGTCACCAAAAGTAGGGGTGTGCGGAACCCGATGAAAATGTTGGATATCGGTTTTTGAAAACCGGACGGAACCAACCTCAAAATTCAAAAACCGAAAACTCAGTTTCCACGACCGGTTCATTTTTCAAAAAACCGACTTCAGCGGTTTGAGGACGGTTTTTTACATTGTCTCATTCACAGTTCCTCTTGCAGCATGATAGGATCAACAGTCAAAGTATTTTTCTTCATGCCATATCTCTGCACTTCTAGTTCTGAGTCACTTCAGCTGGCAATTAGTTGGACCAATTCGGCACGGAAGTACGTCATTTCTAGTGTCATACCATAGAGGCGTAAATGAAAGATGGCGTTGACATCGACAGACGATTGTAGGCCTAACCGAACCGGAAAAACCGAAACCGCAGTTAATTTTGTAAAACCGAACCAAAAACCGCAGTTTTTTTACAAAACCAAACCGAAAACTGAACCAAAGCCATTTTTTGCCAACTGCACACCCCTAACCAAAAGTATAAGTTGGTGATAGCCAAAGTGATGCTCTGTGGCTAGGGAGAAGGTCTAAAGAGAGTGTGGCATAGCATTAAAGCTCAAAACATCTTGGCAACACAGTGTGGTATCATCTTGTCTATTGAAGGGAGATAAGCTATCGCCTTCAACATCCTTCTCCTTTATGTTACTTACCGGCCTTTGTTCCAGTGGAAGTCATCTGGTCTGTGCCGCTAGTATGGACTGGTGTCTTTGAGTCTTCCTTACATGAAGTGGTTCACATATGTGTAGTAGTAGTAGTAGTAGTAGCAGTGGCAGGCCGTCTGTCTACTAAGTTCGGAGAACGTGCATTTTCTTTCACAGGCCCTCACGGTTGGAACGATCTACCGGATGAACTAAGATGCATCACTGACGCTACAACTTTCAAGAAACATTTGAAGACTCATTTTTTTAATCATGCTTTTAACTAGTTTTCCTTTTAGTTAATTGTTTTGTTTGTGACTTTTATACTGTGCGATGACCTGTTTTATCTGTAATCTGCGCACTACGAGCATGTTTTGATGATGATGATGATGAAAGTGTTGTGGTGCATTGTGTGGGTGCATTTGTGTGTTATTAGTCAACTAGTCTGTGCCTCCAGCGAGGATCGATGTCTTCACATCTTCTCTACACCAAGTGGTCGACGTTTGTGTCCTGCGATCCTTCTGCCGTCGTCTATCTCACGTCTGCTCTGTTCCGCTGTCTACGTCATGGTCGTGACGTCACGAGCTGGCGTCTTTGTCTGGTTTGTATACTGTGGTATTTTTTTGGACCCGGAAGGCGGGTCCCCAAAGCCACTCTGTGACCTACTTCTTGTTCTTGGAATTAGTTCTCTAAAAATCCCCAAGGCTTCCGTAATACACAGCACAGCGCAACGAAACTTTGCACACACGTTCATGCTCATATTCCACACAGATCTACCTCTCAGATTTTCAGCTGACATAACGCCATCATTTCTGTGATCACAGTTCGTTTCATCTTATTGATTTAAAACTTGACATTGAACCTTTACTAAACGTGCTTCCGATTTATTTCCAAGATGCGAACAGCTAAAACTTTACAAATCAGAAGTTTTTGAAATATTACGCGTATTATGGTTGATCACATCGTGCAGAAGAATATGTAGAAATTACGTTGGTATAGTTTTATGTTTATTGTTGTTATTTTGCGATGAATCAGCCGGCGCTGTCCATCGCCGTGCATACGAGCTTAGCATACGCATATAGTACAGCAAGGAAGTGCGTGCCTTCCGGGTCTGTAGTACCTTTCGTACTTGTGTTGTATCTGTTCACAACAACATCGACAACAAATTGTTGTTGTTGTTGTATTGTTGCTGTTGCTGTTGTCATTAGTTGGCTCATACTTTGAAGCAGAACTTATAATATGTTTTGATTCACCAGCGTGATGACCTTGGCAAGTTGCAGTTTGAGGAGGATGTGTATTTTTCCAAAATATAAATGGAGGAACGTCCAATTTTGGGGGTGTGTGGTAGTCGCAGTGAGTACAACCAAAAACTTCTGGATAAACTGGAACACCGTGCGATGCATTTGCCCCCCGTGTCTGTAGTCTCGCATCATTAAGCTGCTGTTTTGCGCTAAAAATACAGAGATCAGTGCTGCCTGTTTTCCATTATGTGCCCTAATATAATACCAAAACCTGTTTTAGAGCTGAGACGTATGTGTTTAGGCAAACGATGAATATTTGCGTGTGTTTGGCATGTGTAGGAATACTCGGATGATGAGTTGTAGCATTAGAAACGTGTCACTGGAATCTCTGCTCTCAGGTCGGTTGCTGTCTGTTATTGTATGGTCTTTCCTCAATGCAGCTGACGCTCTGCAGTGTCAAATTGAGCCAATTGAGTTGGTGACTGGGTGGTTGTAAGTAATAGTTTTTTAGGTCGACTCCTCCCAGTCGACCTAATAAAGCCAGCCTCAATGTCTGTCCATACGTCTGTCTGTATTTCCACAAAAAGTTTCTCCGGTTGGAGTGAAATTTGGTGTTTTGGTAGAGGTCGCTGAGCGATGCACGACGGTATGCCATATGGCCCGATCCAAGGTCAAGGTCATGTGGCGTTGAAAGATAGAAATTCTTCCATTTTCAAAATCTATCTCGTCCGCCATTTTCAGTGGGAGCTGGTAAGTGACTGCTGATTCTTAAACTAGAGGAAAATGTCTAAATTTGTTCAGGCTGGATTTTTGATGTCTTTCCTAGTTTTTGTGTCACTTGACTTTGAACTTGGAAGAACTTGGCTAGCTGGAGGAGTCGACCGTCAGTCCCACATGGCACTAATTTTTGTCAAACAATATCTCAGGAAGCACAATACATCTGAAGTTGAAACTTTGCGTGTAGGTAGAGTATGGTGTGAGGTTGATGCGGCTCCTATTTTCGGCCTGGAAATCTGACATAGCGCAGTCTCCTAGTTCAATGTTAGATGCAGTTTGTATACAGAGGGTACATACCGCTATTCCGATGACCGCTTTTCCGATGACCGTTATTCCAAAAGATTGCAGGGACACCGGGCAGCCTGCAGAGGGACGTCATGTCTAACCCTAACCCTAACCCCTAACCCTTTCGGTATATTCTGGTAATTGGGTGTTGGAATAACAGTCATTGGGATAGCAGTCTTTGGAGTAACAGGTGCCCCCTCTCCCGTATACAGATATCAGTGGGAATGCAGGGCACTTGGATGGGGGTCATTTGCCTTAACCACTGCTCGTACATTCGTGCTTTGAGAGAATGTTTTTAATGTGTAGGAGACGGTCTAACACTGAGTCAGTGTCAGCTGACGGAACAAGGTCTTCCAATCGTGTCAGTGTCTGACGGGAAATCTTACACATACGACACCGATATGTCCTGCTGGTAGTTTTCTTGGACTTTTTCTTGCTAAACATCAATATTTCTGTTTTGTGTTGTCACGGACATGTCTGCATGTCTCTCGTGCTGTTGCATACTTCCCGATCTGCCATGTGACTCTAGTCAGACTATAAAGCCTTGACACGGAGAACTACTTTCTCTCTGGGGGCGTTGCTGGGAGCGAGCATGCTGTTGGCCTAGATAGAGTGTTGTTGGTTGGCCGCATTGTCATCCGTGACAGTCTAGTATTGTTCGGATTGATATAGTATTGTTTTGGATCGATATACAGTATATTTAGTTTTATTATCATCTGAGACTTGTTATTTAGTTTTATTATAGTCTTAGGCGTTTTATTTAGTTGGATGCTTGGTCATCCGTGATAATTGTGACTTGTGATACTGCAGTCGAGTTTCTGTTCATGGCTTGCTCTCGTTGGAGGAGAAATGTCGGAGAAGTGTCCCAAAATTTAATCTGGGGGACAACTTTGGATGTGCCCAAAAGATTATTGCTTGAAACTTATTTGTTGTCATCTGCATAACATGAGCATAATTTGTCGTCTGTTTTTACATTGTCTCTGTATAATACACTGTGTCCCAAAAAAGCAGCCGTAGATAAATTCTGTTTTCTGTTCCAGTGTTGGTAACAGTTTCTCATTCCCAGTTCTAATTGTAGTGGTAAAAGTTGATAACTTCTGTTCTAATTTTTCCAGAAAGCACTCAGAGAGTTCAAACCTCCGCCAAGGCTTTTCATGTCTTACTCTTGGCTGTCTATGCGAATTGTAATAGTAAACTAGAGAGCACTGTATACAGCACATTACCTTTGCCGCCAAGACTAATGCGGTGTGCACTGTGCAGTCGGCATACACACAGACACATGCGTGACAGCGTGATGCCGAGCGACACAATACCTTCACTCGCTAAGCATGTAGGTAGATTAATAAAGGTAATAAAGAATTAGAGCTGTCGAATTAACCCGTTAATGCATTACAGAATTAATCGCGATTAAAAAAATTAACGCCGTTAAAAAAAATAACGCACATACATAAATTCTGTGAAGCAGGAGTTCCAATATGCAATTGAATTGCGGTTGTTTGACGATCGAATGATATTCAGTTAATTATTAACAACAGATGTTGGTTAATTTGTCAGTTGTGCATCGTTTGATGGCGAGTTCGACAGTGGTCGCGCCTTGTAGATGAGTCGTGAACAGCAAGACGTGCAGTCGTTTGCTGATGGCAACCTACAACATAAACTATAGACCTGTCGAATTGGCGTGTTAATTAACGCGTTAACGCACAATTAAAATAATTAATCGCGCGATTATTGTGATTAAAAAATTAACCAGCTCCAATATAAATATAACCCATGACCTCCTTTCTTCATTGGAGGTAATATTGGAAATATAGTTGCGTCAGTGTATGTGTTTTCCTGTATTGACGTTAGCATTAACTGCCTGCATTTACAGTCGTTCACTCACTCACTCTGTATCTGATGTTGTCAGGTTGGTTCTAGCATCACGTGATGACGTTCTCTTCCAGTGCTCTGATCATCAGACAGTTCTGAGTGGATCGCGACTCAACGGACCTCTTGCCGACCTCCAGAAAACAGCAAGACAGAGGTAATACATTGGTGATGTCCCATAATGCACTTGTGCCAGCCAGAGATATTCGGCAATGTACTAATTATTATTAGAGCACACAGTTTTCCGCAGAAAATTTTGCCAGGTTCGGGAAATTCTGCGGCTCACCACAGAAAAAATTTTCCAAATTCCGTGGATCACCATTATGGGGCAGAGATGAACGTATCACAATTTGGGGTCAAAGGTCAAGGTTACGGTGGAATAAAGTACGCTGGAAACAGCACTTTCGGGGTTTATTAACATGATCCCTTGAAAAGTATTAGTCAGATTTTCACACAACTTACACCAATGATGTATTGTGGGACAGAGATGAGTGCATTGAATTTTGGGGTCAAAGGGTCACAGTTCAAGGTCACGATGGAATAGCGTATGCTGGAACTGTCACTGCACTGGCGGAGGCTTACAGTACTCGAGGCTTCACATCGAGTTAGAGTTTCTAGTTGTTTAACCGGCCTGCTTTGCTACTCCTGCTTAGGTCGGGTCCCCAAAAGTAATTGTTAGACAGGATGGCCACAAACCTGGAAAACTTGGAAACCTAGAATACTCAGGGATTTCTCTGAACATGGAAAACTCAGGGAATTCTGTGCAGGGAAAAATAGTAACAAGCAAAGTATTTTTAGTTTGTCATTCAAATATTTATGTAAAACAGCTGTCGGTAGTACATCTGCAGCAGGTTCACCTTTGATGAAGGTCATTTTTACATTTACTTTTTGTTGCGATAACCTATAGAAAAGTAAGTTTATGGCTCTGGAAAAGCCCGGAAAACTCATGGAATTTTTTTCTCCTACTTTGGAGACCACCCTGTTAGAGCAGGACTTATAGGGGGGCAGAATGCTCTTCCGGTCACCAGGCCAATGGCGTCAAAGCAGCCCAGCATAACCACAGTATTCATTAGGGTTTTTTCAATCTGGAATTTACTGTGTATGCATAACCACGCAGCATGACATGGCAATGTGTTTTTCCAGGAGCAGTGCACAAGGTGATCGTTTATTGCACTCCGATGCCACTACTCGGCACGCATCAACAGTTAGCCACATAGAGAACCAGCTCGCTTGTTGCGTGTCACTGCGGTCGTCCAAAGAATATCACTTCTGGCTGCTGGCGTACGTTCGCTATCTGGTCCAAGAAGGTAATTCTGATCATAGGTATAAAGTGTCTCCGCACTTTTGAAACTACTGGCAGTTGCTCATTGCAGCTGGGGTGGTGTCTGTGGTGTCAAATTGAGCTAATTGGCTGGGTGGGTGATTATAAGTAATGCTTTCTTGTCAAGAAGTTCAGTGGATTGGAAGTTGAAACTGCATGTTGCTGGAGTATGGTGGGAGGTGATGCTTATCCTATTTTGACTTGGATTGACCCAAGGAGACCGCACAGTGCCACAGAAATGGCAAACATCAGTCATTAGATCAGAATGTCATTTGCCGCTTCATGGGCGACTTCTGGGAATAAATTTCCGGCTGATGCCGAAGCTGCTCGGAGGACCCCAGTAACGAAGGAACATTACCTGTGTTGTTAATACCAGTACATTAAATTTTTGCCTGCTTTTAACTCATCAGATATGACAAACTGCCAGGAGACTGAGACCCAGACAGTTCAGTGACATTTAATTGCTGCAATTTCAAATTTTAATCGTATAAATTGCTGGATCAGCACTTCTGCATGCCGAGTGCCTATTTCTTGGCTGGCTGACAGAAACGGCATGCAGCAGTGTTGTTTTCGTGAGTGAGAACAAGCTCGAAAATGATTACTTCCGAACTGAATAAGAACTAGAATAAGAAAGAATTTCCAAACTAAAACTAGGAGGCGCTCATATCTCCGACAAGTGAATTTTTACAGACCCCCCTTTGCAAAAAAAATTTAAGGGTTCATATCCGGACTGTCCCTGGAAACATGCACATCAAATTTGAAGTCTGTAGCTTTAACCATTTTGAAGCTATTAGCATTTAATGCCCAAAAATGTAGGGGGTCACGTGACCCTGGCCACGCCGTCTTTTTAAAAAAATTTAAGAGGTCATGTCCCGACTGTCCCTGGGACCATGCTTGTCAAATCTGAAGTCCACAGCTTTGACCGGTTTATGCTGGTCTGATTGACCGGTCCACTGCACGCACACGCACAGTCACACATCAAACGAACACATTATCTCCGCCATTCACTTCTTTCACTTGGCGGAGATAATAACGCTGACATGCAGCCTGTAAAGTGTGCCGCTCCAACATTGCCTAAAGGCAGCTTTGTGCTCTGGTGATGTAATTATGTACATGATGTTTCTTATGTAAAGCCTTGTGCTGTTTATAGTTATCTAGTTGACAGTGATGGGAGTCATTGACCTGCTGTTGTGAACAGCAGAATACCAGAAGGAAGGAAGTTGACAGTTATATCTCACGTGTTCATTTTATGGTCACTTTCCAGATTAATTTAGCCGATGCCCCGCCCATCAGTCAGAACACATTTATATAGCACTTTAAGTCACTGAAGTGGTTTTTACAGGCCGGATCGATAATCGTGATAATATAAAAGATATTTCTATCAACAAAATAATAAAATATAATATAATACTTTGGTGCTGCAGGTTAAGCAACAGGAAGGGCAGACGGCAGGGGTCCCAGCTGTCCTGAAATTCCTGAAATTTCAAAAGTGTCCTGAAATTGTCCTGAAATTTTACTCATTTGGCAAGAATGTCCTGAAATTGACTTGAACTGTGTCTATATTAGTCTTGAGTTTCTCTGCGTTGACTCTTTCTGCATCACGCAATCGTAGTAACTGTTTCCATTTAACAACTACAAGTCATTGATACTTGGATATTGTTGACGTTGACTCTCCGTTGGTCTTGCTAACGGTATTATGACTGCATTATTCAATATTGATGTTATGAATGATTTTTGTTAAGGAAAACCGTACGCATTTACTGTGTGTATTTAGCTGTTTGTTGTCGAAAAATGTCCTGAAATTGTCCTGAAATTTAGCAAAAAGTTAGTCCTGAAATTCTACTTTGTCCTGCTGGGACCCCTGAGACGGTGAGTACA
>Ga0209679_1001076_pt1 | contig 11118 bp, 9 predicted proteins | sample WorMetHEROISLAND_4_FD_187408 | JGI IMG/M metagenome (GOLD analysis project Ga0209679, IMG submission 187408) | Marine gutless worms symbiont microbial communities from Max Planck institute for Marine Microbiology, Germany - Olavius sp. 2 HERON... ...
CTGTTCTTTTTCTTCTTCTTTCTTTGCATAATTCAAGTATTTCATGTCAGACTTCCAATACTGTAGCCTTTGCCCAAATGATATGAGTACGGAAGTTCATAAGCAGTAAGTGTACCTTAGTAGGCTGCAACCAGCCGTTGTATGGTCTTCCTTGAGCTCATTTCAAGCCATCTAGAGGTATCTGCAACTCTTTAGCAATTTCATTGTGATAATTCTGGATGCAAAAGCATTGTGCCTGTGTGTTTCTGTATGTATTTCATTAAATTTTGTGATGTTTTGTATATATTCTGTAAGCAATATGTAAAATGTGTATTTGCTTTACGTTGTTTTGTCAATATGTGTATTCTTGTGTTTGTAGATTTTGTTACAGATTTTGACTTCAGTCCATTTGATGATTACTTACTTTCATCATGTTCTCAGGATGGCACTGTTAGTACATTCGCTTATTTAATAATAAACAGATGTTCAGTTCTGTAAATTCTTCAAAGTGTTAGACTTCTGATCACTAAGTGTACTGGATTTCTGTACAGCCATTGTATTAGTTGTAGTTAGTAATATTTTAGTGTCTTCCATTGACACTGGAAAGGTCTGTATTGTTATTCCTTTGGTTTAAGTATGAATATTGATGAACATAGTAGATAACAATTAATTACAAAAATATTAGATGTATATGCCAGGAAGGAAGGAAGAATGAAGGGAAGACCAACAAGAGGAAGGAAAAGAATACAGTTGCTCGATGATTTGGCGGATGGGAAAGACTATGCTTCTCTGAAGAGGGAGGCTGAGGAGAGATCAATGTGAAGAATAAGACAGCAGAGATGGTAGTCAAGGACCTGCTTCTAGCAGACAACCAAAAGAAGATGGTCATCGCATGCCGTACCGATAATAATGACATTACACTATTATTATACCACAGTGACATGTTTAGAGTGACAGACCAGGTGCACGTGGTGGCACTGCAACTGCCTGCTGTCCTGTGATTGGACGAGCAGTCATCGCTGCAGCACGGACCTGTTGCTGCATTCCAGCCGGCCGAGCCTGCCGCATCTGTGCCACCTGCTGAGCTCCCGGCATTCCTGGCATCATTCCTGTACACAAACATCACCATACCACAATACACACTCAGCACAAGGTTTGGCTTACTGATAACAGACCGGTCTCAATCAATGAAGTTGCCACATGCTGTGGTGGCGTGGTGCAGTGGTTAACGCACTCGCGATTGATGAAGTTACTCTATGCCGGGCGCGGTTAGTGCTGGGGTGGGTGACTGTCTGTAGGCAGGTAAACCATCTCGGTATGTAACCAACCACCTAGGTCAACTCAGCCTTCCGTCCCTCTGGAGTAGGTAAATACAGTATGTATATGTATGTAAGGTAATAGTTATATTCGCCCACTCTGACAGAAAAGTAACAGTCACAAGCGTGCTGATGAAGCGTATCATGCTCTGCTGAAGAGAAGACTTCAGTTGGCAACGACAGAAGGATGTCAGTGTACCGGCCTGTCTGGCTGGGGTTAAGTCGATGGCGTGTTCACTTGTGTCACGTAGCAGGTATCACTGTTATCCCACATGGCAGTGACACCCCACAGCTCTGAGGATGTTAAGAGCTATATGCATTTTTAACCCTTTTTCACTCTGTTAGGCACGGTTAACACAGGGCAACTGTCTGCGGGCAGGTACACAATCTCAGTATGTAACCAGGTCGACTCAGCCGTCTACCCTCCGTGGGACGGTAAAATAAGTGTCAAAGTACCAATTTTTTTTTAAATTTCCTAGGAAAATCTTAGGAAGATTTCACGTCTTAGGAAAATCTTAAGAAATAAAGGGATCTTAGGAAAGATCTTAGGAAAATATTTAGGAAAGCACTAACCTTGACGCTGGAAATAAACTTGTGAAATAATAACGAAATAAAGAAATTTTTAAGCATTTTCTGTAGTCGTAATATTTGATGTCATACAATATTTACACGGCGTTGCTGTTACATTGTGAATGAGTAAGTAAAGCATTATTTCACAAGTTTATTTCCTATATCAAGGATTCCCAAGTATTTTTCTAAGATGTTTTCAAAATTCGCCTTATTTGCTAAGATTTTCCTAAGATGAGAAATCTTCCTAGGATTTTTCAAAAATGTGGGCCGAGCTTTCTGGCTATAAACGGCGTGGTGGATGTGGACACTACAGCTACCTGGTGCTGTCCTTTCTACATTCATCAAATGAACTGGGCGAAGTCTCACAAACATTGTCGTGAATGTCGTATCTATTACTATTATTATTGCTATTACTCACGCCAAACATTAAACCCAATTCCGTTATAATAAAAGAGTTACAGACGTTTATCAATAACTCTATAGTTTGCGCTGAGAAATATGAACAGTTTAACTATTTTATGGTACCGGTAATCTGTTTTGCCTGGCCGAAATTAACTGTGCAGCCTACTCTGCTGTAGGCCTAATGAAAGCGAGAGCTAATTTGATTAACAATTATTATTACTATTGCTTCCGTCTTTTATTTAACAGCACTCATAAGTGTTCAACCAGGTCTCTCAAGGATCCAATCAGAGAAATTTTGGACAGTATGCTTTACATATTTCTACTGGTAACCTACATCCAACTCTTGAGTATACCAAAGTACTGTCACATGGGCAACCGTAAGCCGTCAAAGTATAGCAGTAAAGTATCATGTAATACAACAAAGCATGTAAGTTCTTACCACCACCAGGCTGGGCAGGTCCACGCACTTGTTGCTGGCTTGGCCATCTTGGCTGTGGACGAATCTGCTGCATGTTATTCGGGTAATAAGCTCTGGGCATCGTCGGCACATAGAAGCCACTCGCAGCAGCTGCCGGACCTGGAGGGAACATCTGTCCCATCTGCTGACCCTGGGTACCACCGACACACAATGACAATTGACAAAGGTACCAACGGTCTCCAGCAAACCAGGTAAGTTAAAATTACTAAAACAGCTGAGATTAGGAATGTTAATTTTGTTTTATGTCTTTAATTCAAACTTCAGTCACTAAAACTAATTAAGTTCAAACTTCCTTTATGCACTATACTCAAATGGCAGTAAACAAGCCTTGCCCTTTGTTCCCTACCCTTAGCCATTCGACCACCTAAGCCATCCAAGTGAGGGCCTGCTTGCCAGCACTGCTGGTTAGCCGGACCAGTGGCCTAATTTACACGAAATTCTAGGATTTTTACTAAGAATTTCCTAAGTTCATCTCTAAGTCAGCAACTTAGGTTTTCTTAAGTTTTTTTTGAATGAATTTCTTAAGTTCATTTACAAAAGCTGACTTAAGACTTCCTACATTAGTACAGATGACAGCCAATCATGACACAGGGTATAAAAATAGAAACTCAAATGGAGCACTGCTTGGCCTAGACTGTATCACTGTGCTCAACAGGATGTATCTGACGCCATGATGCTGTGTGCAACGTGCGTTGCCAATGGTTACCACAGTAAACATCGGTGGACTGAGTGATTTCTCCGATTTCCGGGATCCAAATTTGCCGCAAATGAAATTTATACCTATTTCGCTTCGACAATATGCATAAATCATACAGAAATGAAAGATCGAAATAACGAATTCGTGTGTTTGATGTTTTCCTGAGTCATCTAATATGATTTATGAAGTTTTCTGTCGTGGTCGACGGACCTGCATTCGAAGTCCAGACACACGCTGCATGTACTGCTGATTGAGATGTGCCTTGCGCTCGTCCTTACGCTGAGCCAACGCCACGTACAGCGGCTTCGAGACCAGGATGCGACCGTTCATCTCCGTCACTGCCTTCGTCGCTTCTTCCGGGGAGCTGAAGCACACGAAGCCGAAACCCTTTGACCGACCGCCTTCGTACATCACCTGTGCACATAGATCCACAGACTTGCTATCAAAACATACAGTCGGTCATATCGAGCACGTAATAATACTACACGGCAGGGTTGGCCGATTTAAATCAGTGCGATAATCGTGATTTAAATCAATTGGTTTTTTGGCTAAAAAATCAAGTGATTTAAATCATACTTATTTTCGCGTGTTTCAGTTTATATTACGCTGTAAAGCATCACGTACATGACAAAGGTAATGACACTTTAATTAATTGTTGCTTACTTACTTTTTGCTCATTTACAAGGCTATGGCTGCATGCACAGCAGCTCTGTACGCATTCGTTGCACAGCAGTGCCCGGTAGACCTGAGAGTTGCTGCCAATAAGTCGACTTAATGGCAGCGACTCTCAGATCTACCGGCCACAAAACCTATCCCTGACGCTATCCCTAACCCTAAACCTTCTAAATCTTACTTTAAGCCTAAAACTTGAAGACCTTTTTAACGCGTCGATCAAATTATGCAAAATGGCCTCACAGCAGCCGTGACCTATCAGCTTCCTAATTTCTGCAGCTCTGCACCAAATGTGTACAGAGCTGCTGTGCACGCAGACATATTCTATTTATAATGCTTGGAATTTATCAAAAGACCGAATGAAGACCTTGGCGCTGGTGATGGTGCCAAACTGCGAGAACTCCTTGCGAAGCATCTCATCGTCAATGGTGTCGTCAAGGTTCTTCACGTACAGGTTCACGCCCTGGTAGCGGTTGATGCGTTCCATCTTTAGACGCTCAAACTTCTCTTTGAGTTCGGCGTGACGCTCTGCCTTCTTCTGAGCACGTCCGACGTAGATTATATGCCCATCCACTTCCTTATCATTGAACTGATCAACGGCCTGTCATGACAATGTAAAACAATTGGATACAGCACTTTTAACACATACAAACTAGATGTGGTGCACAGCGCAGGATAAGGGCCGCCTTAGTGGCTCGACTTTCAATGGGTCTAAACCACGGTCCTATTTTTCGCCGTTTGTGGACCAGAAGTTCACCAGATTATGTCAGCAGACGTAGGAGAGATCGTAGTTTGCAATGCCGTTATCTGACTGTTGATATCTTGTTCTGTTCTGGAGATATTCGCGATAGAAGTGCGAAGTCGTTCGAAATTGCGCCAAAAAATCATGTTTTTCGGCCCCCAAATTTTTTTCCGGGGAGGACCCCCAAATTTTGGACCTAGTTTCTAAAATTGGACCCATTTCCAATCATGTGACAAAGTTTCTCGGCGATCTCGCATGGAATAAAAAAAGAAAGAATTACACAAAACATAAGGGCTCGCGTGATGCGTTATCGCAACGGGCGGCCCTAATAATCAATGCTTGGTAGATTAAATTCTTGAAGTTTAGCTTCAATAAAATATTTAAAAATAAACTTTGGTATATTAAAATGTGCAAAAAGTGAAAACGAATATTACTGATGGTGACTATGACACCACACTGTTGATCAGTGTAACCTAAAAATCGGAGCCAAATCATGGCATGTTGTACCCAACCATAGACTTCTCTTTGCTGCATATACAGCAATGAGTACAGATGTGAGCGAGCGAGTAGGGTTTAATGGCACATCAACACAGTTTAGGTCATTAGCACCGAGCTTGACCCGAAAAGCAGGCACAGAGTCCCCTACAGTAAAGGAGAGCTGACATTATACAAATCTTGCCAACACTATATAAATTTCGCGTAGCCCTAATACCATGTTGCCTTTCAATTCAGTTCCGACCCCTAAGGGATAAGTGGGTAAGGCCCGCAGAATTCTTAAACGAATTATGCGAGTGCAGAACTGGCACCTTGCGCATGATCCGGTATGTTGCTCAGAATTGGCAAAAGTGATCGAATTCTCACAGAATTAGCCCTTAAAACTGTAGCTTTACCTGTTCACCCAGTGCACAATTGGCGCCTTTTCACCTATTTATTCATTGCATTAGCATTCTGGTATGCCTAGCTTACATGTAGTTTTTGCAAAACGTTAAGCAAGATATACAACAGTACACTTACTATTCAAAGCAAACAAGAATTCCGTGTATTTGTACAGATTCTGACGACACACTAAATAGCTGCGCAATCATTGACACTTAGTTCAAACGTAAATGCAAAATCTGTGAAAATGGCCTGCAGAATCGGCAAGAACACTGTGCAGTATTTCTGAAATTTTCCAGCAGAATTCTCCATCCATGCATAAGAGGCAAAATTATCTACAACTGAAACACAAAGGCTGCTAATACAGCCTCTACACTTATACAAAAACCCAAACAGCCGCCGCTTACTTTCTGAGCAGACTCGTGATCTTCAAAGCCGACAAAGCCAAACCCGCGACATTTGCCACCGTCATCGGTCATAACCTGACATCAACAGTTACAACACAAAAGTAAGTCTACATGCATCAATAAAACAATCTACTATCACTCGTCTACATTGGCCAACAATAACTTCCCAGCATCACCATAATTCTCAAACAATATGGTAATAGGCAGGGCCCCCGTTTTTTTCTGCCACAAATTTTGCCATATTCCGCGGCGCAATGTGTGAAATTCTGCAGCACCTTTATCCCTAAATACCCTACATTTCGCAGCCAGTTAGTGTTGTTGTAAATGTCATCATTAAATTTGTAATAATTATCATAAAATTACGCTTACAATGACTAGATTTTATTGTTTTAGAAATGGTAAAATTCAAAAGGACCCCAAAAACTTGAATTAAAATATAAATGTAGTAAAAAATGGGCGATTCTGCGTTTTTGCACAGCAAGCAGCAAATTCCACGGCAAACTGTAAATTCCGCAGTGCAGCAAGAAAATCCACGTGCTGCGGAATACTCTGGCCCTGATAATAGGATAAGTCTCAACAATGTTTATAGCACTGTCATCACGTAACAGCCATTGTGAGTTCACTTTTCATTTGTACTATCAGCACAGCTGATGCTCTGTGGTGGCAAACTAAGCTGACTGTGTGGGTTGCCGGGTGATTATATCAGTAGCGCTTCATTCCTCGAACGATATCTCAGCAAGTATTACAGATACGAAGTTGAAACTTTGCAAGTACGCAGACTATGGCTGGAGGCTGATATCCATCCTATATCTGCCTTGGACTGTTTTAAGAAAATCGATAAAATCAAAAAATTTGTTCAATATCTGAGTGTAATTTACTATGGGGGTGTGGTACTAAGAATGTAAATCGACTATCGGTTAACCGGTAGTTGTTGATCAAATTATTAGACAATCAAATAACACGGAGGCTAACCGTTAGTCGAATTGTAAACGTGGATATTCCTTATGTAACCTGTAGTGCTGCAGGGCAGTGGGTGATCAGCGCTCACCAGTCGACACTGCCCCAGATGTTACATGTCCTGCAGTCACTGTTCCTCCAGCATTTCAGTATTTGTTCCCTTCAGGTGTGGAATGGTCCCAAAATCGAATCGACTATGGACTAATAACCAGTTAATACAATTCGATTTAGAACGGTCATGGAAAAAATCTTAAAAGTAGTATCCTTATGTGGCACATTCATTTTTTGTAATCAGTAAGTCACTGTCGCCACAGATAATGTACTGTGCGGGCAGCGAGTTTGAAATCACGGCTATAAGCAGTCTGTTGACTGTTAAGATACTGATGATAGTGTACATGAAATGGCAAGGACGACTGTACCTTGCAGCTGGTGATTGTACCACACGTCTCAAACAGAGATCTCATTTTCTCGTCATCGAGAGAATCACCAAAGTTCTTCACGTAGACGTTAGTGAACTTCTTTGCACGGTCGCCCATCATGTCGATGCGCTCACGACGAGTCATGAAACGACCGACAAACCTAACATTGCAGATCACTCGCTATCATTCCTCTTGACGAATAGCGTAATTGACTACAGGTCCATGGTGCACGGTTTTGTTACGGAACAGTTTTGACTTACTGGTGACTGATCAGTTATTCCACAACATCTCTCAAACAGTTCCTCTTTGGGAGTCATGTTTGAACGACTGGAATAAAAGATTATATCACCGCAACTAAAATATATGACAATAAAGCTAAGAATATGTGGGATTTCTAAAATTTCGCAGGGGTGGCCACAGAGTAGCAGAAAAAAAATCCGAGTTTTCCAGGCTTTTCCAGAGCCATAAACTTAACTTTTCCATAGGTTATTGCAACAAAAAGTAAATGTAATAATGGCCTTCATCAAGGGTCATTCCACATCAACTCCGAACTCCGGCAATACAACAGGTCACCACCACACTCTGACCACGTCAGAAATTCACGAGACTTTGTTTACCCAGTCAACAGCCATTTTACACAAATATTTGAATGACGAACTGAAAATACTTTGTTACAATTTTTCCCTGAGGTTGCACAGAATTCCCTGAGTTTTCCATGTTCTGAGAAATCCCCGAGCATTCCAGGTTTGCGGCCACCCTGTTTCAGTTAAAAACTTATAAATCTCTGACTTAAAGATAAGAGATATGGCATACATTTTGTTGGTGACTTGAGCTGTACAATAACTTTGTACTGAACATACAACAAATGTGTATAAACCAGAAAGAAAGATAGTTGAAAGTAAATACGTTAGCACAGTACTCACACTTTCTTGCCATTCAGCAACATTCCATTCACTTTTTCAATAGATGAACGAGCAGCTTCTTCCGTTTCAAAGTGAACAAACCCATAGCCCTTTGATCCATGCTCATCCATAGCAATCTGCACCACAAAACAATTCCTCGTCTGTGACCAGGATTACTAACGTATACGTGTGTATACATTGCAAAATTTATGACAACATTCTGCCAGAAAATAACTGGGGCAACTTCTACTCGGGTCATAAAAAGAAATTTTTTTACTGCTCACTGAACGCGTTTTCCAATACAACCAATATTCAGTATGCATACTGTAGCGAGGTAGGTGGGAGGTGACGATCGATTATTTTCCAGACTAAATTAATAGAACCAACCAATAACTTTTCACCCCTACACTGATCCACTACAGTATTGGTCCCATTTCTGGGTTCACTGAAAATTGGATTATCAACTATAATAAGATAGAGCAAAATCTCTCCAAGATATAGGAAAATATTCAAACCCTTTATTAACAAACAAATAAACACACAAACAGTTCTTTCACTCAACACAGAGTATCAATCACTTTGATACAACACTTGTGTGCCTATGTGGCGACAAACTAGTTTAATACCAGCGCGAGCGCATATTAACCCCAAGTAATAAAATAGCAGGTTTAGAGGATTCCTCGCGACGCTGCTGGTCTTCTGAAGATGTAGAACTTTACAGCTTCAAGATGACGCCGATCTTTAGCTGCCTCCACTCGTACACGTTGCGAGACGATGCTGACGACGATAGATTCGACGGTAGTTGAACAATTCAATGGAAGACGTCCGTTAAACACCAAGAACACAGTCTGCAGACACTCGGCCCAGCCCCTGGACTACAGTAGATAATGCCCGAGACGATGGAACCAACTTTCCAACTCAGGACTTCAACGCCATTGACTCATACAACAAGAAATCGGATGGCAAGTTCTTGTGTTCACTCAAAATGCACTTCGACACAACAAACACTCGCTCCCCGACGACAATGAACCAGCCTCGAGTTCCCCTGAACTCAGCACAACACAGGCCACTAAAGCTTGGCCTCTCTAGTCAACTCCCTTCGACTAAAATTGTCCAAATATTTACTGCCGCCACACAAGACGGCCATTAAACTTCATTACAAACTCAAGTTCCCTTTCAAAACAAAACCCTAGATGCTGATTGGCTGACGAGCCGTGACGTCACGTGACGTAGCAACCACAACTCCAATAGTTGCCACGGACGCTATAACGTAAGATGTAATGTTGCTCCTGCATCAATCGAAATTAGTTCCGATGTCCAAATCAATCCTTTCGTATGCTTCTTCATTAGAAATAATAGTGACTTGCGCTGGTCGATAATAATATGTAAGTTTTAGCACTGGTAGTATGCTAAATGTATGTCAAATTCGATCACATAACCGAACTATATTGTCACTTCGCAACCGTATGCTTTAGTGTCAGCAATTCGGTTTCTCAAAATCGAAACTCACGCGTTTAGGATTTTCCATAGCTGACCAGTCACTTTAACGATAAGTTACACGAAATTTCGCTACACATACTTGTTAACATACTTCTACATATGTCACACAAGCTGCAAATTGATGTGGTTACAAAAAGACTTAATTTGTTTGATAATAAAATGACACAACAATAATGTTTCACGTTATTTTATTTAACAGCGCCGCCATTATTCGTTCATCAAACTTGACACGAACGGTGTCACCCCAAGGGTTGTTTCTCCATTGCACTTCACCGTAGTAATAGTATGTGCTCTCCCTGTTTCACTGCCGCCAGCACAAAACTAGCAGTGGGTGACGTCAGTATCTCCAGCAATTTGTCAGCAGTCGGCAGCCGTGTCCAGCGGCTGATGATTCGTTGTGCTAGCAATGGAACGAGTAGTTCTGACCCTGCATTCCCCCAGTCCCCACTTGAGCAGGTCAAATAGTGGGTCACTGTTTGTTTCGTGTACTTCGATTACAATACGCTTTGCCATCTTAACTGCATTCTCCAGCTACGACTTATAAGCAAGTCAATCATTTTAGACAGACAGGGACTAGTTTTTTGGGGGGAGAGAAGGGGCGACTTATAAGGTGTATATATGAGGTACTTCTTTCGACTTAGGTAACCAGCCAATTTTGCAGTTACTTTAGATCAAGCTTTCAAGTTTCAAACAGGTCCAGTAAAATGCCAAGAGATCTTTTGGGTACTGCTGGAGCAGACCTGCTACAGGCCAGATGCACCCTCTGTCACCCAGCCAATAACAGTGTATCTCTGGATATAAATGTGGCACCAGCTATTCCAAAGAACACCGCACAGAATGTAGTTGCAATAGCAAGCACAGTGAATCCACAAAGTTATAAACCTAGTGTCACAAGAATGCATGTACCTCTGTTTTATTAACTCTGTAATCCTAACTTCAACCTTCAACTTCACAGTTTCATGCCGACATTGTTCACTACGAATATTCATTCATTCACTTACTTACTTACTTACTTATTTACATGAAGTTAATCACCATCTATCGTGCAAAGCTTCACTTAAAAATCAACTTCAAGTACCGTATTTCTTCTATTAATTCGGACCCTCTAATAATTCGAACACCCAAGTTTTCTTTAAAAATAATTATTTTTTTTAGTCCTAATAATTCGAACACCTGATTCTAATAATTCGATCACCCCAGT
>Ga0209679_1001077_pt1 | contig 11115 bp, 8 predicted proteins | sample WorMetHEROISLAND_4_FD_187408 | JGI IMG/M metagenome (GOLD analysis project Ga0209679, IMG submission 187408) | Marine gutless worms symbiont microbial communities from Max Planck institute for Marine Microbiology, Germany - Olavius sp. 2 HERON... ...
TGAAGTCACATATCAGTAAAATTGCAAGCGCTTGCTTTTTCCACCTAAGAAGGCTGCGACAACTGCGAGGTGTAGTGACTGACGAAGTCATGAAGCAGCTAGTGACGTCACTGGTCCTTAAGTGATAGTTAATTTTACAAATATTAGAATTGTTCAAGTGTGTATAGCAGATTGTTCACTGTATATTGTAGTTTTGTCTGTTGTGCTCTGGTGAGTGATTTAAATTCGAATAAAGGGGGAAATGAGTTTTCATGTCAGCGAGATTTCACAATTCATAACAAGAAATAACTAAAATTGGAAATATTTTATAAACTCCCAGAAACTCTCACCGAGAACTCAGTAATTCCCGGGAATTCCGGCCGGGAATTTTTGGGGTAGCGGATTCCCGGGAATTCCCGGGAATTCCCGAACGGGAATTCCCGGTGGCCTTGTTGACTCAGAAAGCAATCTGTCCGGCTATAACGTTATATTTTTAATGAATATGTCTCGTTTCTACTTTCTGTAGCGACGATGCTAGATTTGTCAACGAAATGCATGCTGTGATGACGCAGTTTCGATTAATCGTTCGATTACTTTAATAATCGATTATTTTAACCAACGATTGATGTATTGTAATCGATTAATCGTTGCAGCCCTAGCCCGAGCGGTTGACCTCAATGACCTGACCTAGTTCAGTTTGCTGGGCGATATTGGGGGTACACTGATGCCAGTCAGTCTGATGGGCGTGTAGATATCGTTATAGGCGGGTACTTGTTGAAGTCAGTTTATGAATGGTAGTATTATATCTTCAATATCATACATGTATGCATATTTATATTCATCACATGCAAGTGTCCGGAGGGGCCTAAAAATCCCCGCCCGGCCCGTTGCTTCTTGGGCCCGGCCCGGCCCGGTTCGTTTTCTGTCTAAAATTTTCAGGCCCGGCCCGTTTTAGGCCCGCCAAAGTTAAAGCCCGGCCCCGCTCGTCCGGTAAATGAAATGAATGCACATTATAAGCAGGTTGTCTCGTGTCTTCTGGAAAACTTGTTTCTTTCCAAAACGTCAAAAAATGGTGTCTGGACTATTCGTACCTCGGACTATTCGTACCCTGGACTATTCGTACTATGGGTGGACTATTCGTACCTTGGACGATTCGTACGATGGACTATTCGTAATTTCGTACGTTGGACTATTCGTGCGATGGACTTTTCATACCACAGACTAATCGTACTATGGACTGTTCGTACCATTCATAAATATAACCTATGCAGATAAGGCGAATGTATATATGTCTTGTCTGTCTCACTGTTAACATTGTGTACATGTATTGAATATGAAGTGATATTAGCGTTACAGATTACCAATGTTCGTTGTTGATATTTCGTGCGAATAAAACGTGCTCATTCTGTCGGGTCATTATTGCCATGTTGGACACAGTACTTCAGTAGGTCTACCCACTGGTAATCGATTGAGCAGTCAACTTCTGGGCAGCGCTGTGGACGTGGGTGCTGCGCTAACTACCACTAAACACCGCTAACAACTGCTAACTAGCCACTGGCCTGATAAAACGAACTCTTGTGGACGTCGGCAACGAAGGACACAGCAGCTGTCAGCGGCTAAGACGTATTTGAGATTTCATCAAAGGACTTTGTCAGCAACGTGTAATCCAGCCCAACGGCCAGCCTATAAAATATTGTTGTGAGAATATTTTACAGATGGTACGAATAGTCCGTGGTACGAAAATTCCATCGTACGAATAGTCCAACGTACGAACTACGAATAGTCCATCGTACGAATCGTCCAAGGTACGAATAGTCCACCCATAGTACGAATAGTCCAGGGTACGAATTAGAGAACGTACCGATCTTACTACTGATACTGAATCGGTCCCGATCTATGTAGATCAGATTCGGGTCCGATCTAATGAAAGATCGGTCACCGATCTTGCTGTTATCCGCCGTATCATTTGCTTCATCTAATGTCGCCGCAGCACACAGCCACAGGCGGCATAAAGCAGCGATCTCACTATGCCGTGGGCTATTAGGTAATGTGCCGAGAGAGAGAGGCACGCAGTAATCAAGGCCTTACATAAGAGCCATTTCACACCGCGCATTTCGCAACCCAACATCAGTAGTACTGATGTAGCAATTAGTGTAGCTCGACTGAGACGCACATGATCCTTTTGTTCACTGCCCACGGAAGCTGAACTCGCTGTCGTTTCATCACCTCCCCTCCCCAGTCACTAAACCCCAGTGTATGCGTGTGGCCGCCAGGGTAGGTGGGAGCGTTTGACCGGCGACGGTCGCCGCCCCTGGCTTCTGTGGTGGGGTATCGGGTAACGGAAATGCACAGCATAGATTCAACTTCAGGTCAGTCGGTTGAGTGATGGACTTTTCAGCCGGTGTGTTGCGAGTTCAGCTTCAACATTCAGACGCGTTGATCTAGTGTGTGAAGCATGACTGAATTGGTGCCGCCGGCACGACATTGATTGCCGTATTGTCGGCGACTGCATGCGGGTCTCGTTTTGTGGAGAGAGCTACAGTGAAGCGACAGACAGGTTTTGCTCAGTTGACTTAGGTGGTGAATATCTAAGGACCGGGAAAAAAGCGCAACGCGCAGTATGCCTATAGTTTTCATAGTCAAGATTGCTATCTGTCTAATGTTTGCTACCACTACAGTCGCCTGTCATTTCACCAGCAGTCGCTGCATGTGTATGCCTCCGGCCTCCCCTCCTGCCCAGGGTGTTACACGCGTTGGTTGATAATGGATTAGTAACCGGTTATTACAATTCGACTAACGGTTATGGAAAAAATTCGAAAGCAGCATCCTTAATCAATGCAATGACACAGATAGACCAGCACAAGCTTGTACACTAGCATTTCTTGTGTGTCACCCCAAAAAAATTGCAAAATACTATCTTCAGAACGTCCACCTTGGCACTGTACAGGGCGCGCCAAAAAAAGTAATCCCCTAGGAAAAATTTGATATCTTCGGAATTGTAGTAAATTTTTTCACCAAATTTACAGAGTTTACAGAGGAGGATTCAGGCCACATATAAAAAGTAACCTCGCTGATATTTTAGTCGTATGAACATATTTACTTACTATTCACGTATTTAATATACTTTCATATGTGACGTAATTCTAGTCGTTGTGACAATTTGGATAACTGGGACAATTTTATTGCTTCTCACACGGCTAAATGGCGTTTACAGATGAGGATTCAGGCCACATATCCTGCAAATTTTATTAAAATAACTCATGTGGTTCAATAGATACAACAGTTTAAACTTTAAAGTTCACTTTTTCAAGTGAACATACAGTCGCGTCCTGAATATTCAGTAATAATGAATCAAACTTTGCACAACTTTTTCGTCAACAGTTCAAACGTTTCAGTGATGAATGTCAGCTGCCTTCTCGGTATTTAAACCCAGCACCGCGCACCACACATGATAATCCAATGGATTGAGTTCTGGCGAATTCGTTGGCCATCCGTTTTTCCAATGAAACCAGGGCGTTTCTTCTTGATCCAGTCTCGGGCAAGAGCTGCTGTGCGAGAAGCAATAAAATTGTCCCAGTTTTCCAAATTGTCACAAAGACTAGAATTACGTCACATATGAAAGTATATTAAATATGTGAATAGTAAGTAAATGTTTATACGACTTAAATATCAGCGAGGTTACTTTTTATGCCAGAATCGCAGTTTAATTACTTGTTCACTTTGAAAAATGCACATTTAAGTTCAAATAGTTATAGTTTTCGAATGCAACCAAATATTCCAATGAAATTTGCAGGATATGTGGCCTGAATTCTCCTCTGTAAACCCTTTAAATTTGGTGAAAAAATTTACTACAATTCCGGAGATATCGAATTTTTTCTAGGGGATTACTTTTTTTGGCGCGCCCTGTATATTTATTACCTTCGCTGTCGCTTAGCAAGCGGAGAAGGTATTGTGTCGCTCCTCGTCCGTCTGTCACGCTCTGTGTGTGTCCGCCGCATTAGTCTCGGCGGCGAAGATAATGCGCTGTATCCAGTGCTCTCTTGTTCTTACAGTGATGCTGAATTAATATAGGCTGGTCAAAAAATATAAGCCACCAAATTTCAAGTGTCCTAAAGGTTGAACTTCATAAAACATTGACCGATTTTGCAGTTTTTAATCTTATGCTCAGCAGTAAATGAAATTGTGACTAAAGATCCCACCACACTTTAAACGCTTTGCTGCACTACCTTGTGAATTATTACTACTCAAAAACGGGCCTATACTTTTGGACCACCCTGTATTGGTAGAGACACATTAGCCAATGTGACACTGATTTATCGTGTTTGCAGCTTGTGTACTTGCTGTCTCATTCGACAAAGTCCGCACCTTTGACCTTGACGTCGGGTCATCTCAAGGTCAAATTAAAGCCGTGCGTGAACAGCTGATGGGAGAAGATACAAAAGATGTTGAACCGTTAGTAGATTTCGTTCATCTTTCTCAGCAAAACGCACAGAATTTCCCTGTTTTCTATATTTCCGCCATAGATGTTAAAAACATTAATTTGCAAATAAAAAACATAAAAAAACATGTTTTTCACTTTTATAAAAAACAGTAAAAAACATGCAAAAAAACATTAAACTACAGTATCCATTCAACTAAGAAGCACCGTTAATACGAATCAAATAAAGTCAATAATACTGCTACAAAACACTCGCTCTGAACAGGAAATGGAGTATGTCTAACTCTAACAAGGCCGATTTAATTTTTTTTAACTTTGGTGCGTTAACAAATTTTTTACATTACATTACATTACATTACATTACATTACATTTGTATTATGTAACCGTGATTATGGTACATATCGAAAACAGGGCTAACCGCAATTTGCCCAAGAGAAATGCATCATATTTGTAATTTTGTACGTTTATGTTATAACAACAACAAAAACACGAGATTAAAAAAGCACAAAAACATAAAAAATAAAAAACATAAAAAACATGTTTTTTAAACTTTTATAAAAAATATAAAAAACGTTTTTTTACATCTATGATTTCCGCATTGATGTGATTTTTTTCGACCAGTAAAACAGTACAAAAGCAGCAACGAGTCAAGCTGTTAATGCTATAGAAATGTAATCATCTACGTGTGTGTCTTTCAGAAGCTGTTTTACTGTTGCTTGTAAAATTTTATTATTTGTTTATTTGTTTTTCACGTTTTTGCCTGCAGCAGAGTCACATATTTCTTTACTTGTCAGAAAAAGCATCAGTAGTGTAAATGTTTAACGTTCAGAGCTGGAAATGACTGCTAAAACAGTTTGCAGTAGTAATAATAATAATAATCACAACAACAACAACAACAACAACAACAACAACAACAAATCTCCCCTTTCCTTGGGGGACCGAGGCCCCTGTCTATTACAGTGTTACTTGGGACCACATGAGCTTGCTTGCAAAATGTCATCTCACTTCATTCAACGGTTTTAGCAGGGTGCACGAGTGTGACAGACGACACGCTACAGTATTATGTGTCCCAATAGGGGGGATCGCTTTCAGAGTTGCGGTCGCCTAATATTATATAATAGTAAAAATACCAGTGAGTGACAATGCCATCATGCCAAAGCCATTACAAGAGTTCACCGGTTCATTTGATCTAAGTAAGTAAGCAAAGTGTCAATTTTTATAGCGCATTCTCAAAAAATCTCTGATGCGCTGATGAATGTTGAACGGCACTAAGTGGCCGCCAAGACGACTGACTTGGACTGTGAGTACACCTGTACGAGTGTACACTGCTAGTGTCCACACCCACCGTTGTCATTTCATTATGACTCAACCCAAATGCTGTTGTTATGATAGTTTAAATGCGGGATGCCACTACAAGGTGCATCGTTGATGCTGAGTGGTTGGTGTTGTTGCACAGACCGAGGTCCGGCGTGTGGGAAGCCATGAAGGGATTGCCGACTGATCTTAAAGTGAAGAAAGTAACGAGTGCTGAGGAGAAAGATTCTGTCATGTCACTTCTTTCATCTGCAGAAGTTGATCATCAACAATCTTCGTTCCTCTACAACAAGGTTCTTTCACGTTACTGCTTGTTTCACATTTCAACGTTCTTTCACGTTCCTGTCACTCCAGCAGACTTGAGCATCAGTTGACAGAATATGTGAAATATAACGAAATCAGTGTAAGTAAGTAAGTAAGTAAGCAAGCAAGCGAGCAACTTTGAGCAAGTGACTTAATTATTATTTTTTAAACTACATTGTTTTCTGTTTTAATAGTTTTAATCGTTTTACATGGTTTAATATGGGCAGAATAACGAAGAACGATTGCTGTTCGATTAAAACCATGAAAATAGAAAACATTATGCATAACCACAATATCACGTAATAGTGTCACAAAGCATTGCTGTGAGTAAGTAAGCAAGTATGGAATAAGTACTACTAAACGGTTTTGGGTAAACTTTAAAATGTTACACATTCAAAGATGAAGCATGGATATTAGCAGTACCGGTAGTGTGTGTTTTGCTAGGTAAGGGGTTTACAGAATAAAGGTGAGGTGGCAGGCGTAATTTTTGCTTTTATGCGCCATACATTTCTTGTTGTAACAGTAAAAAGTGGTTAAAATCGGTGTACATTTACCGAAGTTATCGCAAAATTAAAACTGGGGTTCCGCTCTTTTGGAACACCCTGTAGATTATTGTCAACTTCAGTAGTGTACCGGTACTGCAGCGATGAATCTGAAAATTAGCCAAAAAGAATAAAAAAGAAACATGAGCGTGAGAACTCTGAGAAAATGCGTGAGAGTTTATAAGGGTAGGTAATGAAGTGTGGGTGGTCTGTGATGTATTGGTGGTCTCACAGGTCTGTGGTAGATATGTTTTGTGAATAAGAAGACAATGATTGATGTGTGTTGATAAAGATGAGATTGAATAGGCCCAACGTTGATTGACAGTGTGAAAAGTTACCACTCTGTTTAAGTCTGTTACCATTATGAACTATTAACAGTCTGCCATCATTTGTTGATAACTCATGTTCAGTTAATAGTTTTAAGACTACCGTAATATAGATAAATGTTGGCGTGATGTTTATTATGACTATAAATGTGATATTGCTGGAACTGGAAACCATAATAACAGTAACAAATTGTTTATACAGTTCAGTGATTCAGTAATTATTAAGAGGAGGATATAGAGGCGAAAGAGCTTGAGTTATTATTATTGTCTATGTTGGTTTGTGGCAGGAGCTGCCAAGACTGCTTCTCTATGCCGAACTGGTGATGGCTGACAAGTTTCGTAAGTCCAACAAAGAATGGGTTGGAGATCGTCAGCTGTGGAACATTAGCAAGGTCAGACCTGTTGTTCTCATTCTCTGTCAGCAGTTACTGATGGCGTTATACCACGTTGACCGGTTGGATGTCAGAAATTACCTCTACTATAACGTGATGATGAATACTGGCGGCCTGGCTGCAGTGGCGGTTCTACACATTTGTATCTGGGGTGGCTCAAGGGGTGGCGATCCATCAGGGGAGTCCATCTGTCATCCTCCGTGTAAGTGTCGTTTTGTTTTCTGCTGCAGTTTGTAAAGATTTACGTTGCCTGATGCTATTACTGCTGTTCTCGCAAACTTGCTATATAAAATAGTTTTCTCAAAGTTCTTTCACAGACAGCTATTATATTTTGGCTAAAAATATTTCTCTTTAGACAACTTACAGATATTGTATTTTTGTTGTTATCCTAATGAGTCCAAAGCTTAGCGTGTTACTGCATTATTGTATCAATGTATTTTCATCAGAGAATTGGAATCAGAGCGGAGCTACAACTGAAAGACGAAAGTTAAAGCAGAAAATAATGATTTATAATGTAGTTTAATGTTTCACTGTTCAGCCACGTTCTTCAGCTATTGTTTCCGATATTTTGTCTGTTCCTTGTTATGTTGATGGAGTGGCTATGTGTGCGTTAACAATGACGTCCATAACCCCATAATGTCAAGGTCATGACCGTAAAATCTTTGAGGCTCCATATCTTGGAAACCGTATGAGATAGACGGTTGGTTTAAATTATTTGATGTTGATGAGAGTGGCTATGTGTATGTTGTACGTGTGATGTTGTAGGCGGGCTACGTGTACAGTAAAGTGGCGCCTCAGCTGGTACTCGGTCTCAGTGAACAGAAGATATCAACGAAGCTAAGTCACCCAGTCTACGGTAGGTCAGACATCAGTGTCAGTGGACTTGTTGTCTGTGTTCAGAAGAAACTGGCCGCCTGTTCTACTCAACTGTGGACATTCACCGCTGACGGCAACATTACCTGCCAGGTGTGTCATCTCAGTAATTTAATCCAGGTGTAAACTATACAAGGTAGTCTCTAAAAAGTAAGCCGCCACCTTCGTCAAATATTGACCGATGTTCAAACTTCTTTCACTGACTCATTCAACAGTGTTTTAAATTATGGTTTTTGTTTAAATAATCTCCCTACCGCGCATCAAACTGTTGTGCCCAGTGGCATAATTTTTTGACCACCATATAGGTGCCAGATAGTTGTGCCATTCAGTTTAAGCGTTATCAGTCTAGCTGTGATAAGAAAGAACTTTTTCTTTAGAGAGATTCACGTTTTTGTCAGTTAATGTATTGTGGGCTTTCATGCTTCGCGCTAGTTATGTGGCAGCCATGCATGGGTCCAGTGAACAAGGGGAGTATTGTAGAGCGGTTCTGCAGCGATCTTGATTGCTAAGAACCGCGATATAAATCATCTACTTTACTTTCTTTTTTATACCTTGACCATTGACCTGTTGACCCACAACTTACAGCGTGCACGGAATTTAAGAGGACTTTACCAAGTTTTAAGCGAATTTCTTCAGTTGTGCTCAGTTCGTCCTGTTTATCGTACGATCGACATTTATCAGCCCTGATACATCGCTTGCAGACGGGCTGATATAATCTAGCAACGGGCCGTTATCGTTAGGAACGGTCCGTTATAGATGGAAATTCCCGGGCTGATATCAGTGCGAGCGGTTCTGTAGAGAGCGTAGCTTAATTTGGAATTTCAATATGTCATGGGCAGCGATGGACGTCTCTGATTGGTTGTTGCAGCTAGTGCTAGCGTGCTGTATAAAGACCGCAGCGGACGATAAATCATTCATCAGTTACTTTCAGCATATTTTAGTAGACTATTATGACAGATAAAGCGTTGGCGAATAGTTCGATCGTATGGTAAACACATCACACGGCTGTTTTCATATCGGCCCTTTATCAAGCTTTAGGTCGATAACTGCCCTCAACTACGCCTCGGGCAGTTATCGATGCTCGGGCTTGATATGCGGGTCGATAATTATGAAAACAGCCGTGTGATAACCTCTAAATAAACGTAAGTTAAAACACTATGGGAACTACCACCGCTACCAGTCCGCTGCTACTACAGAAGACTACGGAATAAGAGCATCGACCTTTGATCTTTGAGAAGTGATATAAAACTGACAGTTAAAGTGAAGTTGCTGCAGCTAATTGGCGACCTCAGCTCCGCGTGTATCGCTGCGTGTTTTCACAGCAACGTTTGGTTGATGTGTTTGAACAAAGGAACGTCCCGACGTGTTTCTCACCTACCTCGGATCAATGGAAGGAGACGAAGAAAACCAGATCGAGAACGAGGAACCTGAAACTAAGTCAGGTCAAAGGTTCTATGTAGCAGCTTGTCCCAGACTGGAGGGTAAACACGCCAAGGCACAACGGTATGTTGTAGCGTCTGTTAAGACTTCTGAACGTTTTGTTTTTGCCAGTAAATTTAGTACCGATATATTGATTTAAAGTCATGGTTTTTGTTATAATGTTAGTAAACATTGAGTATATTATGTTTGATACGACTGTGTTAATATGTAAATTTTATGCCTCAGCTAATGCAATCTTAGCGATACTAGATATGTTAGTGAACTTACAAGATTAGGCTATATCTGTTCGAGTCCTTACTCTACCAATCCTTACATATTGTTCTGATAGCGTTTTATCTCTGTTTCATATGGATAAACTAAATGTATTACAGCTTTGCTTTAAAGTGGTTATTCGTAATTAGAAGGTGTTTGAAAGATTTGTCAAAGTCAAACTCGTCTTCTGTGGAACACTTTCCCTTTAATTTTAGTCGCGAAGCGTCCCCGCATGCCGTAAGCAGCGTTTACTTATAATGAATATGGTAGGAAGCGATGTGAGCCCACAGTTTGGGCCTGAGATGAAACAGTTCTGATTGGCATATCGCATGCCATAATGTGACTTCCACCAAGTTTGATTTCGACGCGGTTTCTAGCATTGAAAAACTGGGATCAAGCAACATTCTTTCACCCCAGTCGAAAAACTAGAGTCAAATGAGCCACCTTGTCTGTGCTTTCGCGGTGCATGCTATTATTCTATTATTAATGTTTATCATTTATTTCCAGAGAGGGTGCTCGGATTAGGGACCAGTGGATTAATGAGGTAACCGGCTAACCCAGATTTACCTGTAAGGTGGACGTTAAAATGGTGCGTGTTAGAAAACTGTGAGTGTGTTCTAGAATATCATCAGCATAATGTAGTTACTGAGGCAAGTGTGTGTCTTGGCTATTAGCGCTCGTCTACAACTATGCATTGATGATGTCTCTGCTGCTGCTGCTGCTGCTGCTGATGATGATGATGAATTGATGACTAGGTGGGCGGTGAAACAGGAGAAGTTTGACAACATCGGACAGTGGAAACACACGCAGGTGGAAAACATCGACTGGAACAAACAGGCTCTAAGCTGGCCAATCAAGCCTGACGGACAGCTCAACGACGACTATGATTGGCCGATGGAAGGGTGCCTGCTGGCATATGCCCCGCCCACTAAAAGTAATGGCGGTTTGGGGGGCAGTGAAGCAGACAAGCCAGGGGGCGCGTCGTCAGATCAGAGCGGGAAGTCTTTGCGACTACAAGTCCTCAAGAACGGAGCTAATGATCAGATGAAGGCTGTGCCAGTGATAGCACCGGTATGTATTCTATGATGGTAACTAAACAGCAGTCGGTAGAGTGACACTAGTGCTGTCACCTGGCGGATAATTTTAAACTATTGCTATCCCGTGGAAAATGCATTATGAGGACGTGAAAATTGGGACAAAATAGGGAAAGAGGATTCATGCCACCACCAAAATCTAACTGATGTTCCCTGGGCCA
>Ga0209679_1001078_pt1 | contig 11111 bp, 9 predicted proteins | sample WorMetHEROISLAND_4_FD_187408 | JGI IMG/M metagenome (GOLD analysis project Ga0209679, IMG submission 187408) | Marine gutless worms symbiont microbial communities from Max Planck institute for Marine Microbiology, Germany - Olavius sp. 2 HERON... ...
ATATTTGCTCAATTTGCTATTTTTACTATCTTACTTATGTGTGGTCCACACTGTCAGTGCACTAATGTGCCTTGTGTGTCCGGTTCTACTGTCTTATGTCACTGTAATTTATGTCTTGTTTCTTAGGACAAATAAATGGAGATGGAGATGGAGATGGAGTATGTGTAGTGACTTTTAGTAGTCTACTATTTGCGATAGCGTCAGTATCATTGACTGATGGGGTAGTATTTTCATAGCTGCTGCAGTTACGGCACAGTAGCTGGGTGTGTGCGAGACGTCGATCTGTTATGAGACTCGCTAAGGTCGTCTTGTATGCATCGCGTTTGCGGCTTGCGTGTTCTGCAATTGAAAATAAATGATTAATATATTTGGAAGATTTTGATGATTATTTGTTAAGTAAGTAAGTAAGCAAGTAAACAGCATTTGTAGCGCGCCATATGTCAAACAGGATTCGAATCGTAGGCGCGGTTAGAGTATTAAAGTATTCTCAGCCACTCAATCCCGTCCTGGGTTGAGATCTCAATCTTACCTGGCCCTTGTAGGCCAAGCCCTTCAATGCCTTGCACCCTCGTGGCCATAATTTTATCCTGCCCGAGTTTCTCAGTAGTTTGCATAAACGCTCCTTTATTGTCAATTGCCGTTATGATTTATGATATTTTCATATCGCTAAATGTCGTTGTGGACACCCATGTCCACAAGTTCTTGTTGCAAGCCATATGCAACAGGGTTGTGTAGATTCGTCCACAATGTTGTCGAAGAATTTTGTACAAAACAGTTGCTTACTGACACGTCATCATCGCAGTGACTTATGGGTAAGCTGAAGTAGGCGGACATCTTGTAATTTGTATCATTTTGGGTATTTTGTCGACATTTGTATTCTTAAGTGTATTTTTAAAGTGCAAGGTTTGATGTGGGATTTGCCGGATTATTTAACAATGACATTACGTTCAGTTAACGATGTTTTCATTCATAAAATTAATGCACATGTTCAGTTCGCCATTTGTTTAGCCTAACACGGTTAAATCGACAGTGTGTCCAAGTTTCGATCGGCACAGAAAAGGATAGTACTATTTGCACCGCGAGTGATTCATGTTTGTTGAATACCGGTAATAGCTGTTATATTTGGCGGTGCACAGTGAAACATGAATACCAGCACGACCTGGCACTGGCGGTGTGGCTGCGAATCCGTCATTCCGTCTGCTTAGTGATATCTTCCGTGAAAATTCACGTAAAGTTATCATACAACTCGCTATTTGCCGTGAAAATTTTCATTGATTTTAGCGAAAACTGACCCTAACCCTATAAATTAACCCTAACCGTATCCCTTCACGGAAAATAGCGGAATTAGGCTTCTGGTGTACGTGAATATTCACGGAAAATAAATTTAGCGATTCCGTCTGGACGACTTTTCCAGTCTGTAGCCCTAAAATCAAGCCCAGAAACCATCCAAGCGTACATTTAAGCGAAATATCGTAGGATTTGTTAGGATCAGGTCCGGGTTAGGATTGGGGTCAGGTTTTCTTAGGTTTTAAGCAGTGCAGTAGGAAACATTTAATCCTAAGTTAGGATTAAAAGTTAGGATTAAATGTTTCCTACTGCACTGCTTACTGCAGACGGCTAGAGTAGAGTTTACGGGATCGCATGTAAGCGTCGAATCTTAGGGTTAGGGTTAGAGTTTGGGTTTGGGTTATTGAACAGGGTCCCATAAACTACACTTGTCTCCCAGCAGACATTTCGATGATTTGATTCCGTGATTTTAAAATCATAATATAAATCGTTTTTTCGTGATTAGATCTGATTTAAAATCATTTTAAAAATTTGAAAGTTTATTTCAGATTTGATTCGACCAGGTATGGAAAGGAAGAAATTATCAACAATTGTAAAATCTCTGAAATTCAGTGACTAAAAATGACAGTAAACAGTAGATGTTACAGAACTCTTCTGTTAGTGCACCAGGGTTCCCAGGGTTCAGACACCCGGGTAAATACCCAAAAAATTGCATTCCCAAAAAACCCGGTAGGTTTTTTGGGTGGACTAAAAAACTGCCAATAAAACCCACCAAAAACCCACCTCAACTAAAATTCAATTATGTTTTTTTGTGCCACTAATAATGAAGTATTTTATTGTTTTAAAAGCTTTTAAGCTATGAATACTGAGTTTATATTTCTGTAATTATTGGTACTGTGTATTACAATTATTGGTGCAGACATTAAACAAGCAACAAATGTACACATAAAAGATAAGGCTCCATTTTTTGTCCCAAATCTTTATAATTTTTACTTAATTTTATTGTCACACTGTGCTATGAGACAGCAGAAATGTAAGTAAATTTTGTTGGCAATAGGCTTTAGTAAGCATAATTAAAAGTATAAAAAACTGATATATGCAAATAGTTAATCACTCACTTTTTAAGAAATTAACAATAACTCTTCTGTTAATCATTTTTAGGGTTGTACCGGATTGACTATTTCAAATCCCACTGGAGCCGGATCGGACCAGATTTAGGAACTCAAATCCAGCCGGAGCCAGATCCGGATTTGGGGATAACACATTTTTCGTATTATAGTGAACTAATGGCGTCATCAATGCTATCAACTGCTATAAAGAGGCAGTACAGTTCAGTACAGTTCAGTGCTTCGTTTGTTACGTCACTATTTGCCAGTTTTTGCCGAAATTTGTGGAACGGCAATGAATTTTGTAATTTTCTTCTGGATAACACTAATTAAAATTGTGAATATACCAATTGACAGATTAGGTATGTTAGTTTTATCCGTAATCAACTGAAGGTACTGCAGCTGTACTGTCATCCGGCAAATCCGGCTAGAAATTTGGCCGGAGCCGGACTTGGCCGGATGTCCAAAAAATGGCTGGACTTTGGATTTGCCGGAGCCGGAGCCAAAATCCGGTACAACCCCAATTATTTTTCCTTTCCATGTTTATTTGACAGCCTCTGCCACTGTGCATCCAAAAAACCCAATAAAACCCAAAACCCAATTAAACCCCCCAAACCCACCTGGTTGGGGCTTTTTAAAAAACAGGTTTTTCTGCACCTTGGCCAGGGTGGCCACCCACATGGAAAATCTGGAAAATTCAGGTAGTTTGACATTGGTCAGGGAAAAGTCAGGAAAACTGTGGTTTGCCTGTTGTGTGGTACCGCAGTTGCGATAGTCACAAAATAAACATAACTTGAGTACTGTTAAGTAAAGTCGACATGCAGAAGGTAGACTGCTGCAGTATTGCCACAATATTCACACAAGAGTACACATACGTGCCTGTCTGTATATCTCTAGGACTGGAGAGTGGCCATTCTGAGTGCCAAGTGGTCCATGTTGACATCATCCAGGCAATTTTTTCCTGCTTGCTCGTTGCTCCGCGTTAACGTTGTCGACTTGTTGGCATGCAGGCCAAGAACTATTAATATCTTGTGCGTTAGGATGCTTTCTCATTAGTTTTTTCATTTTTAATTTTAGTGTAGTTCATGGAAACTACATTTTAGTCAAGCATTTTAGACCAGCCTAATAAATTATTTGATCGACGATTTAAAAATGACTTTTGATTTGATTTGATTTAAATGACTTTTTAGTAATGGTTTTGACTTGATTCGAGTCAGTGTTTTGGTGATTTTCCATTACCCTGCTTACCAGTGTCATATTTAATGGCTTCCTGGCATCAGGCTGGAAAGCTGTCACTGCTTGCAATGCACTTCAGTCATAGGATAATTCATAGGCTAACATAGACAAAAATCTGAATATGCAGACCACTTAGAACTAGTGAGTGCTATTAATTACTCAAACTAATCTGATATATTACAATGTAGCATTTTTGTAATGAAAATAGTATTTATGCATTTAATCTGTTGCAGGTTGATTGCCACGTGATAAAGAAAGAAATTGTAACTGCTGATCTGTTAAAATTTTTCGCAGGGCCTGCAAGCATGGTGTGATAGTGACAGTTGTTGGATGTACCGAAGACAGTGGATGTTTTATTATTGTCAGCTGTGAATGTCAGCTGTGAAAGTTGTTTGAATGCTAATCTAGTTAAGTTGAGTTTGTGATAATGTTCACATGCTATATTTGTCAGCATTCATTGCATGCATGTGATTTTGGAGCGATCATTAAACATCTCTCAGACCATCTAATATTTGGTGAACTGAGATATCCAATTCACTGCCGTCAAAATCAGTGCTGCAGCTGCTTCAAAACTGTCAGTAATTTTATGCGCCATTATAAATTGTATCATGCACATGGTACCTTTGCTGATAAGTGCAGTAGCTTTTCCGTTTCCAGCAGTGTCACACCTGACAGTGATGATTCTGGTGATGAACTTGAGATAAATATTAAGTCAACGTCACTTGATCTCAGTGCACAGGAACCTGTTATGCCATTGAAGGCAGTTCAGAATGAGGCTTTAAGTTTGTGTTGTATGTTGCGATCAAACAGTGCTGTGCCATACAGTGTCGTTCCTGATGTGATGACTGCTTGTAATGGAATGCTTAATTCGGTTGTTGATTATGTCGTTAGGTCATTGGAAGGTCCTAATATTAAAAGTATGCAGGATGTGCACCAGTTTTGTGATTCATTTAAGCAACTGCAGAATCCTGTGGAGTTCCTTTTGACACAACATAAACAAGTCAGTGTTATAACAAATCATCCTTTGTTTGTGAAACCTATTACTCTTGTTACAGGTATTCCTAGCATAGAGTTAGTTAGAAGAAAAGGAGGTAACGAAAATGTTCCTGTATACAAAGAATGCAAGTATGTGTCAGTAATCAGCAATTTGTGTAGTTTGTTTTCGAATCAAGAGTTTGTTAGTGTTTTTGACCAAGCAGTGTCTTCTGATGTGTGTGATCCTGACACAATCACAACAGATGTGCAAAGCACACAGAGGTTTAAAGAACATTCATTTTACCAACAGTCAAACACAGTGCTGCTACAGTTGTTTTATGACGATATGGGAACAACAAACCCACTCCGGAGTGCTTCTGCGTATCACAATGTAGGTGTTTTTTACTATACTATTCGAAATTTGCCTGCATACTGTAACAGTTGTTTCCCCAATGTTCATTTATTAGCTCTCTGTCATTCTCTTGATATCAGGGAGTATGGTTTTTCTGTAATTCTAGATAACTTTATGCAGGAAATACATATCCTAGAAACACAGGGTGTGACTGTTGAAGTGACTGGTGCGGGATCCAGACAGCTGTTTGGAACACTGTATCAAGTGACATGTGATAACTTGGCACTGAATGCAATGTTTGGATTCTCCAAATCATTTAACAGTGATTTCTTTTGTGTGCATTGCTATGCTACTAAAGATGAAATTCAGCACCTCTTTAGGGAAAATCAGTTCACTATGCGCACCAAGTTGTCGTATGAAGAAGACTGCAAGTCAGCAAAACTGTGCGAATCCACTGTTAGAGGTGTTAACAGTGAATGCTTGCTTAATAAGTCTCAATATTTTCACATCATGGAGAATAAAACAAATGACTGCATGCACACCCTCCTGGAAGGAATTGTGCCATTGGAATTAGGCTGCATTTTACACAAACTTTCCGGTGAAAAGCTGTTGTCTCTGGAATGGCTAAACAGAAAATTGGCTATCTTGTACAGCAAAATGAATATGGAACGAAAAAACAAACCATTTGAAATTGTTTCAGTTCATTGTTCAGGTAAAGGTATTAGCCCAGCAATGAAAGCTGTGCAGATGTGGAGTCTACTTCGTATGCTTCCTATCGTTTTGTGTGAACTGCCGTTGCAAAAACATAGTTGCTTTTTACTTCTGATACATTTGTGTCATTTGACAAATATTTTATTTTCACAGTCATTTTCAGGTGGGATGATTGTGTATTTGGAAGATATTATTGCGGATCATTTGGATATGTTTAAACAGCTCTTTGCCAGTGTTCCTTTGAAACCAAAGCATCACTTCTTGGTTCATTATCCAAACGTTATTCGCTTGAATGGACCACCAATGTCATATTCATGTTTGCGATATGAACTGAAAAACTCCTTTTTCAAACGTTCGTCTCACATTGTATGTAATTTTCGCAACATCACTCTTACTTTGGCAATGAGACATCAGTACAATGCTTTTTTCGATCGTTTGTGTGGTAAAACTTGCCGTGATTTTATTTTTGTAAACAAATGTGAAAATGTTTTTGTTCATTCACTTCGTGGAAGTCGTGCACTCTGCGAAACATTAAATTGTACTCTGCAGGATGTTGTAGTTGTTTCACAAAGTGTGAATTATCGTGGGAAAACATTGAAACGTGACTCTATAATAGTGATGAACAGTGAAAGTGGACGCTATTTGTTGCAAATAGAGTACTTTGTGAGAAGTGAACCAGTTTGGATGATCATTGGAAGAAAGGCAGACATAGTCTCATTTGTGTTTGGTTCATGTGCAGCTGAAGTTGTATTTAATGTTCCTGTGCTGTTTAATGTTGTTTGTTTTTCTGATGTTTGTGAATGTGAGCCAATGGACATCATCAAGAAGAATGACAGATTGTTTGTGTGCTTCAAATGGCATGTCACAGCTTTGGCTGCTGGCGATAGAATGCAGTAATAGTTTTGTTGTGTTATTTAACAGATTTGTTCAGTCTTATTTAACAAATCATAGTACAATGAGTGAAGAACTGCTGGACTTTTTGACGAAACATGTTGAAGTTGATGATGACTTAACTGCTAGTTTACATCGTGAAAAACTTACTTTGACATCATTCTACCTCCTTAGTGAACAAGACTTGAAGGAACTTGGCTTTGCTATGGGACCCAGGAAGATTTTGAATGCAGTAATCAGGAAACAGCACTCATCAGCTGTTGTTGCTATACCAGCTTCATCAGTGGCCGTACCATCGTCTTCTATGGAAAGTCAAGTGGAGTCGCAGAGTTCATCATTTGTTAACCAGTCTGAGGTACTACTCATAAAAAGTAAAATCTACAACAGCTGAAGTGTTGTGCACCAAACCATTTGCAGTCCATTGCTAGTTTCTGTTGCACTTTCCAACCACTGTAAACACAATTATTCACGTGAAGCTTTAACATAACAATTCCATCACATTGTACTGATGGAATGTAGCAATAGCATGTTGCTTAGGCTGTAAGCATTTAGTTACTGTGTATATGCAGTGAGTAAGTGCCATATCCAGAGTTTTATGGGAGATAATATTTCTAGCATTCGGCTGCCCTGTACGTGTTACAGCAGTTGAAACATAGTTTACTAACTGTATGTGTATGTACATGTACCGTGCATGTGTGTGTTGATTGTGTGTGTTAAAAGGGCTATGATGTGCATGGAATTCTGTGTCAAGTTTCAAGAGGCAAATACTTGGGAACTTCTTTGGATGAACAGCTCAAAGCAGGAATTATGTATACAGACGAACAGAGGAGGTTTATGGTGAAAGTTCTTGGCAAGTTCTTGATGCGGAATGCTAAAGTGTGAGTTTTTTTGCTATTATCACATGTTACACTGATTCAGTTAGTAGGCTATGTGGTCTTTGAGGTCAAGTTGTGATTGCCCAGAAGTTATAAACGAAGATTGGAACATTTTTGTGCAGAAAAAGACATCTGTATGTCTGAAAAGTCAGCTGTAGGCACATTACAAATAACACATGATTCAATTGCAGTTACTTTGCATGACAGTATTTAAACATTCTGTCAAACTTTATAATGCTTAAGCTGTAGTGAAACTGTTAAAATGCACAGAACATAATAACTCTTAGGCATTAAGTAAGTATGTAAATGAATTTATACCAAGTACAATAATAACTTGTTGCTTATGCATGGCTTAAGACTAAAAGTAACTGGATGAAGTCACTGGATATTATAGTTTTTTATGTATTTACTAAAGAGCTTAACATAGACTGTGCTGAGTTACTATCGTGATGGATACACGTGTTCAGGACTAATTATCCGACAAAAGACGAAAAGATAAAGATGGCACACTCAATAGTGACAACATATCCCATACTAAAAAGTGAAACTGCACTTGGTTACGTAAGTTGAGATTCACGTATGTACATTAGTAGTGACGTGAAGTACAGTACGGCATTTCAGATTACAGGTTTTGGGCGTTTCACCAATATTAATTCCTATCACTGTCTGTCTATTCGGTCATTTGGGTTGTGTTACATCATATTTCAGTTCAAATAGAACTTGGTGTAGATAAAGTACGTGTTTAAAGTATAACAGTTGACTAACTATATATGAATTATTGATTGCTGTCAAAAATTTATGACCGTGAATACCATCAAGCATGATTCAAGGTCATCTGTACTCTGCACACCTCATAATAATAGTAATAATAATAATAATACTACCAGGACAATGTTTTCGTTGCTGTCATCTTGACTTACAGTCACTGCGAGAGTTCACCCGGTTCACACGATGAATTTAGAACACCGCCAGGTGGCTGCCGACCTTTGGACCAAGCCGACCGACTTGTCCCGTAAGCTCGCCCGTAGGCAGCTAAGAAACTACATCCACCATCGCCATTTATTATTACTCAGTCTGAAAGCTGATACTCATTTTACTATCCCACGGAGAATAGAACGCTGAGTTTACCTAGATGGCTGGTTATATACCCAGATGGTTTACCTGCCCACAAGCAGTCACCCATCCAAGTAGTAACCGGGCCGGTGGCCCAGTGTCGATTAACTACGTTGATCGAAGCCAACGCAGTAACTACTACACTATACGCTACCAGTCCGCCACCCATAAATGCCAGGATATGACTTGATTTGTCCATGTGTATGGTGCCTAGGCCTACTAGTTTGCAAAGTGCGACAGGCATACAATCTGCAGTTAGCTTACATCCTCTGTTAGCCTGTTATTTGCGTGCTTTGTGTTTACACAGGTTATTGTTATGTCTAGTTTACAATAATTGTCTATACTTTGCAGCTTGAAATTTACTGTAGCATACTAGCATTGCACAGTTTCTCTGCATCAACACGGCTTTCTCACAGTTTGTGGTCATGCATTTATACTGATGAGCATTTTGTGATGTTTGCATGTACTTATAGGATCATTTCTTTGATCCAAAGGCATTTACTGGCCATCTTGAGTGGTACATTCGATGCAAACGTAGTCGCGATGTCACAATTCCAGTTGCACCAAGAAGAAAATGAAGTCTGTGAGTGCATGTGCTATTGTATGCATCTCATCCTATGACAAGCTGTGTCTGTTGATAGCCTAGGAGTCTATTATTTGTTGTCGTTGACTCTGTCTGTCTGTCCATCTGTCCGTCTGTCTTTCTGTCTGTCACAAACATTGCTTCTTTTTTTTTGTTTCTCGATTTCTTGGCCATCAGTTCTCCATGACAAAAAATACAAAACGTTGTTCTTCGATTTTTCATTTAGGCCCCCGAAATTTGGGCCAGGCACGGAGATCCAGTCGCCTACCGGCTTGTTTTGTTTATTAGTTATTACAGTTATTTACATTAATGAATGCGGCTAACAGGGACGTCCATCACCCCATACCAGGACGCAGATCCCCCTGATTGGTCTGGCATATGACCTATATACATATTTTCTGTTAAATTTCATAGCCCATGCCCCATGCATATGCAGCACACGAACGCTATAACAGTGCCTGTTTATTTGTGTTTTTATTGCTTAAGTAACTTACTCTTTCTTCCCCCCTTAATCTTTGTTCCCCCTACTTTGATGAAAGTATGCATGATTTTGTTCCCCCTCGTTTTTTTTCCAGGACACAGGCTGCAATGGAGTGGACGCCCCTAGCGGCTAATAAAATTGTTTAATATAATGCTACAAACTTGTACAAAGGTTGGCTTGCATCTAGGATGGTAGTCAAAATGTATGTCCATGACATTTAACAAAAATTCTACTTAGCATTGACGGTGACAAAATTTGTGAGTCGGTATACACTGGCATACACTGGTCGGTATTGTGTTTAAGCTGTCACTTTACAAGTATTTTGACTGTTGTGCTAGGCCTGTGTGCGATGACATAGAGGAGTTGGAAGATGTGGTGGAGATTCGACTGCGGCAGACCAAGCCAACATCTACGAATCTGCCAGCAATCATGGATGATATGAACAGTACAAGGGTGCAGAGAAGGAACTGGATCCTTAACAGCAAGCCCAGTGCGACTGAAGTTCTCAAGCGGTGGCCACGTTATGCTGATGTTCCACAAACTGTAAGTGGTGGCTACGTTATTTGTTCTTGCTTTAAACACTAAACTTTTTATCTGAACAAATAATGTTATTTTTTACGTTATTTGTTTGGATAAGAGTTTGAAGCATATATAATAAGGTTTTGGTGATATTGCATGCTTTATTCTATTGATATTCTGTGATATTACTTGATGCTTTTTACTTTGCCTTTAATACCATATACATGATAATAGCATCTGTGACAGTTGTTATGTAACAAAAAGTCAAGGTAATGATCAGGACATATTATGTGTTTACTGTTTATAAACATAAAAATAGTGTACTTTTCAGTTACAGTTATGTACAGATATCCTTGCTTTCTGTTTTGCATTGATTACTGTGTTTACAGTTTCCACTTTTTGTTAAGTATCATTTACATTGGACTGTAATTGGAAAACACTAAATGCAAAATTTCGTGTGATGTAAAATAAATAATGGACAGTGTACATGTTGTGATGCATAGGGTCACAGAAATATGTTGTGGTAATTTGGTTAAAACGTGTTCATGAATCTACCTTGTAATGTGTGTAGATAACTGCTGATTTCAAAGATGCAATAGCACGTACAACAGACCTAGTTAGCATCTGGCACACTGTGCAGCCAAACATCATTGAGCGGGCCAAGAAATTATCATCGACTGGAAAGGGAGATGCTGATCTGCTGACATTGTTGGGAAAATTATCAGGAGATTACGATGAAGGTAGACAAGTTGTTGACTGCATTTATTCTTTGCAGAATGCATAAAATTTAAATTTGAAAAAGTTATTATTGTCATTATTATCTAATATAAATGTATGTGTGTGTGTCTGCGTGTCTGTGCGCAAATGTGACCCAGCCTAACCCCGAGGAAGACCAATACATTCAAAGCTACACACTTCAAATTTGACAAGCATGTTCCCAGGGACAGTCTGTACATGATCCCTTAATTTTTTTTTGAAAAGA
>Ga0209679_1001079_pt1 | contig 11110 bp, 8 predicted proteins | sample WorMetHEROISLAND_4_FD_187408 | JGI IMG/M metagenome (GOLD analysis project Ga0209679, IMG submission 187408) | Marine gutless worms symbiont microbial communities from Max Planck institute for Marine Microbiology, Germany - Olavius sp. 2 HERON... ...
GATCAAAATCGGAAATTTTTAGGTTTTTCAATTCTGGCCATGCCCACGATAGAAATATTTGGATTTTTAGACGTCGGGCATCGAGAGTAACTGGGAACACGTTAATTAAGCCAAATTATGGTAGTGTGAGGCAGTCGAGGGATTCGCTACGCCGTGACACGCACACCATGAAAAAAAGTCGTGGCGGCACCGTGCTCTGAAACCGCTTGAGCTAAGAAGCTAAAAAAATTCACGGAGACATGTTTTTTGGCACACTACTATGCCTGTAAATTTGGTTTAAATCGATTAAGAGTTGACGGAGATATTCGACAAAAACCGCTGTAATGGGCAAGTTGGTAATTGCAATGTATCGTCTTAGGCCGATACAATGATAATAGTAATAATAATAATATAAACATTTATAAAGTGCACAACGTCAGCAGAGCTGAATCTGAGGTGCCGGCAGTCACTAGATGGGTCGAGATAAGGTCAAGGGCAGTGGTCATTGGGAGCACCTGTCTAATCTATTCTGTTATCTACTCTCACTGTTAATTTTTATGTGCATTTAGCCCATAATTCGTAAAGAATTACATAAGTAAATACACATGTTCTTCTTCTGTTGATTTTGTATACAGACGTCAGAAGCATATGTACTGCTGTGTCTTAAATTGTGTAATTTTTGTGTGACGAAAAAATCGGTTGATTTAAATCCTGATAAAAATTCCCATGATTTAAGTCAGCCAACCCTGCCACAGCAATTTTTTTCTGCACCTGTCTTCTGATGTTGTCTATACTATGATCATGCCAAATGTCCAAATGCTGTTTACTTACTTACTTACTTACTTACTTACTTACTTACTTACGGCGACTATGCAATTTTGGACATCTTAATAATTTGCTTTTCCATTTTCATTACTGTCATTGTCATTGTTGTTGCTGTTATTATTGTTAACATGGTTTGTATTGTTTATGCAGAATTCCACATCAGACATGACGTTTGAGACCAGCAATGCTTCGATGGTGTCTGGTCTCGTGGACTACATGAGTACCCTGGTGTCTGGTGACAGAACTATTCCTGCTGACCATGGACGGTCAGACAAGCCGCCTCCACTACCACCCAAGGTTCATCGTGTCGCCAGTGCTGACCCGCCTGCAAAGCCGGTTTGTACTTCTGATTTGGTCTCTTCTACTGCTTTTATTTTTAGCCATGATAGACATGGACAGTGGTTCAAAAAAACAGACTCAGATGACTCCAGCAATGCTGGACCGATAGTTTTTGGTACAGTCACCATTTAGTCTTCGGTTAATAACACTTCGTTTTTTTGCCAAATGTTCTAAAACAGAGAACCATGGCAACCAGAGCAGAAGCTAGCATGCTGAAATTATTTCATTTGTCATGCCACGAGTGTCTGAGCGCAGAAGATCTATGGCACTGTCGTATTAACCCGGAAAAGATTAGTAATTTCACTTCAAAAACATCAGTGGAAATTGCGTCATCCTATGTTAAAGTCGTAAAAATTTCAAATCAAAATGCAGTTTGCTGTGTTTGATTGCACCCCTTCAATTTAGTGCACTGCATGCTCTGTTGGCAATTCTCATAATGTCAACTGGTTTCCTAGTTTTAACACATTTAGTAGATAAGTAATTGTAGTTATTGTAATTAAATGAAGATGATGCGACTATTTGTATACCAGATTTATTACTTATTTGAACAAGTAACAGACCTGTTTTTTCAGTTGTAATGTAGATACATGACAGATTTGACCGGCAGATCGTTAACCTGCATATTGTAATTAGAGTTCCCAAAATTCTGTGATAGAAAATCATAAATTCTGCATGGCCACTTGGTCAATTTTTGCGTAATTTGCTTTTTGTCTGATAAATTGCAAAGAATTCTTACTTATGCCAATCTCTTATTAGTTGGCAGATTCTGTGGTGATTTTCATGATTCCGCAATTGAAGCGTTTAGTGGAATAACCAGGTAAGTCCCATTGTGAAATTGAGAAAACTCGATTCAAAGTTTCCAAGATTCTCCAGCGTGTAACTAGTGTCGTAAATATCAGATCCCTAGGAAATTTTGTACACGCAATGTGTACCGGTAATACAATATAACGATGAACTTTAATTTTACAAATATTATGCAAATATAGCAAATATTTTATTTTATAATTTATACCTGGTTTTTGCCTTAATTATTCTTATCAGTGACAGATTGTATAGCACCGAAAAACCAGGTAAGTCTAGTTAACATGCGATCAAACCTTTGGTTGGTATCCTGCATCGAATTCTGAAAAACCAGGTATGTCTGCTAAATGCGCTTATTCTGCATATGTGTGCATAGCACAATGTCTGAAAAACCAGGTAAGTAAATTTACTGTGTGTCGATTATATTTCAACGGCCAGACATCTGTGCAGTCAAAAGTGAGATATATCTAGTAAACTGCCGATTTGCAGATGATGCCGTGCTGTGAATATTGCTAAAAAGACGTAACAGCTGAGACATAACTGCATTTAGTCAGCGAGACAGCAGAATATACAGGAAAATTCAAGTACATAGATCTAGTAATCAGAGACACCTATGGAAAGATTCATACTGTGTAACATGACTTACTTGTTTTTCAAAAAACAGCCCTGCTTATTTTTCATTTCTGGAGGTCGCCGTTAGTGCCAAAAGATACTCTGTTATTCAAAGACGCCAAATTCGCAATTACATGGAAGAGCATGGTAACTTGAGTTACCTGGTTACTTCACTAAACGCTTCAATTGTGGAATACGAGGAGCTCTACTTGTGACCATTAGAATGCTGTGTTGTGACTAATGATTATGACATTTTGTCATTGTCATGCAGATGACCATGATCACTGAGTAAGTAAGTGTGTCGAGATGCTAGTGGAAGTGGTAAGTGATAAGAAGTGGAAAGCGGATAATGAAAATGATGTGCTGGAAGATACGGAGGTAGAGTTTGAGGATTGCTGTGATGCTGTATTGATGTGTTTGTGCATTACAAATGATGGCAAATATCTGTCAACCAGTGGTCATGGAATGTTTGTAATACCACTGCTGCTGTTGCTGCTGCTGCTGCTTTTCAATTTTGTTTCACCTGCCAGTTTTTCATAGTTACTACGAGTTACTGCCAGGTTCCGAAATGCAACATTTTATTGCCTAAAGTGAACTTTTGAAAATTGTTGGAGCAGGACTTTTTGCATGCTGGATGCTTTGCCATTCAACAGAATCAAAGCATTTCTGAAAATAGGTAGGTTAAAACGAAAACACAACAGTGACGATGTTGGTGATAATTTTTTGTTGTGCAGAAGTTGCGATATAATGGACTTCCACCAACACCGAAAGTGCATGTGAGTACTAGTATTTTAGTGCTCGTTAATTTACGAGATATTTTCAGTCAAAGTTTAATTTGTATTATGAGTTAGATTTCTGCAGTTAACCACCTTGATGTATATGGTTACTGGTTAGTTACATGGACTGTATGCAGATCAGAGAAAAGTCGAAAATTTCTAAGCTAATAATAGTTTACAGGTTGCCCAAAAGACCCACTGCAACGATTTACACCAAGTTTAATGTGCTTTTGCATACATTGTTTCCTTTTTCGTAGTTTTTAGCAACTTGTTGAGGTTTTGTTTTTTATGGGGTTAAAATTTGATTTTTGTCATCATTGACTCATGGTTTTAATGCAGCATCAACAAACTATCTTGTAGAATTTTCTTTTACCTGGGTTTTTTGTTTGATTTCAAGTCTTTGTGATTGGTTACAGATGGGTGCATGTTTTTCTAAAGTATTCAACGGATGCCCTCTGCACATTAACTGTACAGTTAGCTGGATACATCCGTACACAAAGGGTTTGTGTTGCTGTTGTGGCTCTTATTTCATCATCAGTTTCGGTTATTTACACTAAATGGAATGATGTATAGACAACAGTAATACAGTCAAATGTGCAGAAGAGTTGGGCAATACGGCTGTGCATAAGCCTGAAGAACTTTGAAGTGGCAAAAATCAACTAATGTTGCTAATCACATGACCACAAGCAGTAGTCTTGATTTTTTAATTTGAATGACACGGGAGATGAAAAATCCATGTTGATTGGCAGATTGTTCCATGCTCTGAAAAAAGTAGGACCTAGCAGAACAGTCTCATTTATACGGCTTGTGAGGACAACCAAGAGTAGAGCTAGAATGTCTTGAGTTCAAGAACAGCAGATATGCAGATGTATATATCCAACATGAAATCTTATAATGTCAGATTAAGTTTTAATTCGGAATGTCGTTTGAGTCTGAATATGCTTTCTCATCTGTGGAATCAGTGTACTCTCATAGTAGACCTGATTTGTTATCTAGTGTTCGTTAGGTTTCTTGTTTAGTTTTTTTGTGTTGCTGCTAATTTGCACTTCATTATTTGTGGCAGTGATGATGCAAGGATGCAGGTAGGCAGTCGTCTTGAAAGTCTGCCTCTGTAGGCACACCAGTCAGTCGTCATTTTACTGCATGTGTACAGAGAATTTAACAAGCCTCCCAGCACACTTGCACAACGAGGACATTACTTACAACAGTTTCAGGCGTGAACTTAAAATGTATTGGTTTTGCTTCCAGGGCGCAATGCGACATCATGCTTAATTGTGCTATATAAATACTCGTACTGAACTGAAGAATTTTCGAAATGGAAACGCAATGCTGAGTAGAAATTACGTGAAATTTGTGAGTTGAGCAGTGAATTTCCAGTTTTTACTCTACTTTCTGGTTCTCTGCAGACGTTGGAGTAGATTTTGGCTGTTCTGTCAGGTCAAGTAGTTTGCGGTTTTAAATTGCAGATCAGCACATAATCATCGGTGCTAACGAGGGACTGTACACACTGAACTTGAATGAGATCCACGAGAATACAATGGAATTGGTGGGTTGTGTTTGAATACACTTGTCTGCTTTATTGCATTATTGGTGCATCATATTATAATATTGTAATATATCGGGTGAAAAAATACACCTGTACCATTGTTATAAACTTAATGTGATTTGCTGGGTTTTGTTGTTATTGTCTCAAGATTCAGTTGGTGTATTTTTTACACATGTGCACACTGTTTTAGTGGCCATTTAGTGATGATTCTGATTGCCACATTTTCCAGCTGTTCTGAAGCTGTGCGTGCTGTCAGGAAAGACCAAAACTTGTCATATCCTGCATCCCGCCATCCTGTTAGAGTCTTTCCTAGAGACTTCCTTTTGTCCAATTTTATCTTTTCCATCAAAAAACTCGTCATACAGTGCTTGAGTCAGTCAGCAGTATCTTTGCATTCTTTATGTTCTATTGTGTCGGGTGGGGCGTTAAACTCTACTCACTCACTCTTTATGTTCAGTATGTCTAAATGTTTCATGACTGTCTGCTGTCAAAACATAATATTTACTAATTTCTGTACGATTTCTGCCTGGTTTTCACGTCTTTCCGCTTCCGTTCGGTATCATAAGTTGTTGGTCCTTGGAAGCTGTGACGTATGCGGCGATCACAGTACAGTGATTTGTGTGACTGTGAAATATTGCAAGTTGTTGATTCATCTTCTCTGACTAGACTTTTAGGACCAGAGTTCAGCATCTGTACATGTGGAATATGATTTAGCGCCATTATGTGGCAATGATGCATACAAAAACCGAAGCAGTAGGTAGAATTCTGATTTGATGTGAAAGTGACTGTGTGCTGATTATGTTAGCTGCATCCTCGTCGATGTCTCTGGCTTCATGTTGTTAAAGATATTCTCATGTCTCTCTCTGGTAAATGTTGCTTACCTTTTTTACCATGTTTTCGAAATGCTCAGAAAATAGAGTTAACTGTTAATATTGAAATGCTGATGTCATTACTGGCTTATGAAAATATAATTACACTGTATATGTTTCACTGCATTTTGTATTAGTTTTTCGGGGGGCAAATATTATTTTGTATTTTTTATGTGTTATTTTGTCTTCGTTGTTTCGGTAGTTAATACCATTTACCTTTGTGATAATTTTCAATTTTTTGATTCACTGTAATATATTAGACTACTGATGTAATTAGATGCAGAATAATTTTTATTAACTTGATTTATTATTGTGTTCATACTTGCTGCTCGTCTCTGTGATTATCAACCACCTCCACTGCTACTATTTTCAATTTTTGTTTAACCAGCCAGTTTTTTCTGGAGTTACTCCGGGTTAGACCAGGTCCCACAAAATTAAATTCTTGGGAATAGCTGAAGTGGGACTTTTTGAGGCCGGATCACTCTCCTATCATCCAACCAACAACATATTGTATTGGATGTTTCCATTCATTTCATGATATATTACTTGTTAGTTGCCACAGGAATCAGCTGAATTTTTCACTTGTCAGTGTTTATGTTTGGTTTAAACATTCTAGTAATATAGTTGTTTTTTTGTGAAGGCAAAGGCCCGTCACTGTACCGACATGACTTGCTGCTGCTGCATGGAAGAACCTCGTGGCAGTTTTCCATTCCAGTTGCGAAAATACCGGAAAGACTGATTCCACGGTTAATTGATCGAATTTCTCTAAATCTTATGATCAGTTTAATCTTCATCTGCTGATCTGATTGTCTTATTTGGATGTGTACAAGCTGTTGCAGTGTTCTGCTGTTTATTATCCTGTAGACTGCATTATGCCTCTTACCCCTCCGTCTGTCTGTCCATCTGCCTGTCTATTCATCTGTCTGTCCCGTACGGGCTCAACTCGAATACAAAGAGATGCAGAAAAATCAAAATTGGCACAGACATTTCCACGGCAGGAGTAAGTGGAGTTTTCAGTTTCAAAGGTCAAAGGTCAAGGTCACAGGACGTAAAACCTTCAAAAATCTGGCATCATATTTACTTACGGGCAGCAGCGCTGGCGGATCAAGCACAACAGGCGCCGACTGCACACTAGGCCTACGCCATTGTTAGGCCTACTTTATTGTCGGCTCCTGAGACCCTGGGCAACGGGACAGACGACTGCATGCAATGTCAGTGCAGATACCTGCTTTTTTGGGCATGTTTAAGTCTCCGTTTTCATTGTCCTCTGCCTTGTCCAATTAAACTAGCACTCTACAATGTATTTGATGCAATGCACAGTATTTTATCTTCATAGGAAAGACTCAGTTGCTGCCCATGTAAACTGTTCAGCTCTGTTTGATACTGGTCATGTATGCCTGTCTGAAGAGATGGGTTTTCAGTTAATTGAAGCACACTCTTAGGAACAAAGGAGAAAGGCGAGTCTCCTAACACGAACTTCGTGTCAGTAAAAAGGAATAAATAAATTACACTCACCCAAGATAATTCTCAGCTACTGTAATAGTTGTTGGTGTGCAAGCAATCATTGTGCTTTAGATTGGTGCTCATTTTGTGAAAATGTGGGGGAATTTTCAGGCGATTTGCAACATCTACAAAGATGGCTGACACAAAAGGCTGCTATCGTTGCTGTGTCGTGACCAACCCTCGTGACTATCAGATGTACCTCTGTGCCGCAACGCCGTCCAACATCCTGCTGATGCAGTGGTACGACCCTCTCAACAAGTTCATGGTACTCAAGGTTTGTGGCTGGTTTATCGTCTTCATTTATTCTACATGGAACAGCTAATACTATTCTGCTTATTTCATAATTTTCATTATTGTTTATTGTTGAACTTAACTGTTTCTGTGCTTGATCTATCTTAAACTCTTGTAACTTATTTATTTAAACGTTTTCTTCTGATATCCTTCTTCTGCATCTCCCATGTCATGATGTTCATTCTGTATTGTTATGTCTATCAAAAATTGTTTGTTTAATCATGTGGTGCATGTTGGAATGCATGTCAAAGAAATCCAAGGTTCAAAGCACCCCTTTCATTGCTTATTACCTCCTGTTGAAATACTCTAGTCAGATGTTTTTGCACCCCATTTATCCAGCTGTCCACATCAGCTCCCAGTTGGCAAAGCTACTCATTATGGCTGGAATTTTATTCCCTGCTCCGTTTCCAAGGAGTTTTAGAGTTGCTAATTATTAATTTCTTGTGGCTGTTTATTTGTTTATTTTTTTGTTTATAACTAGTAACCAAGTAATTGACTGTCATATTAATTGTATTGTATCATTTCAACCATTGACGATTGCATTTTAACAAATATCTTATCATTAAATATTTAGTTGTGAACTGAATTTCCTCCAGCAGTTGATGTGACCACATTTAGTGAGTGTCGTGTGTCTGTGCATTAGCGTCGTGTGATAGCTGTGATGAGTGATTTGTGTTGTTTGTTGTTTTAGCAATACGACTGTCCATTGCACACTCCGTTCAGCATCTTTGAGATGTTCACCATGCCGCAACTTGAGTTTCCGCTTTTGTGCGTCGGAGTTTCTTGCAGGTAGCCAAGCTGCAGAGAACTAAACTTAGATTTGTTATTGCTTGCATTTGTTACATTATTTTTGCTTGATGAAAAAGAAGACTTCCTTTTAGCCCTCTGAATGTTATGCACATTAATACTTAAGCACAGCAGCCACCAGATGTTGATATTGACATGAGACATGACACATATCTGGCAGTGTGCCTATTTTGTGACATGGATCAAGTATTGTCGTGCATAACCAATGAAAACGTGGGATTTAATTTTGTTTGACAGCAGCATGTTTAATGCATTACAGTATAACAAAACGTAATAACAAACATCAGTCATAATGCTTCAGAACGTTATAAAAGTGCATGTAGTGAAAGTGTTTTAGTGTTTTGATTCTGTGACAGGAGGACAGTTTACTTTTAGGGACCAGTTTAATCTGGAATAACTGTGGAAAAGTCGGTCTATTGAATAAAAACTAAAACTAAAAGTAGTAGTAGTAGTGGTAGTAAAATGTTGCTTTCATTACTGCAGTGTTAGTAATAATCCGTTTATTCATGGCAGTGGTGATGGTGCGGGCGTGAAGTTTACAATGGTTGACTTGAACTCTTCCAGCAGTTGGTTTATGCCACTGGATGATGACGAATGTCCTGGTAATTTACGTGTCTTGTCACTTATCTGTATGTTTTGCTGGTATATTCTCACAATGCCTCCAATCTGACATACTATTTAGTTCATTTTCACTCACTAATGCTACAGTTGGCATTTGTTTGCAGCCTGATCACTACTGAGCTTTCCACATCTCACTGTTAAATGCTTTGACGTTGTTGACCTGGCATCAGGGGGGCGGGGACATCCTGTCGCAGCAGTCTCCAGTACCTTTAGTATGTAAACTGTTGGCGGCCAAGTCTAGCCATTACTGACAACAGAGGCAAAACAAAAGCCGCGAGTTTATCAAGCGTCTTTTAAAACTGACGTTTTGCATCTTCTGACAAACTGTTTTCAGTGCAGTACTTCATTGTGTGTGGTCTACTGGTGCCGGTATATGTTTTTTAATAACTCATGGCACTGAATGGCCTATATTGTGCTGATGTGCTGTTAAGCAACTACTCACTCATACTACCGGTGCTGACCTGCTGTTCTTCATAGCATTAATTCTTAGTATTTATCCCGTCAGTGCTGACAGAAAACAAGCATTTATACAAGTTTTACATGACCACACACATCACACATGCACACACCGTTTTAACGGCCATTATCCAGGTAAACCCTAGTTATCCAGTTTCATTGGTTCTCAGTCTCTATTGATCCTTGTCCTGAGCGTCCTCATGGTTCAAGCCTCAACACTTCAGAGCCTCTCTGACGTCTTTTATTTGTGGTGACTTTTGCTGTCGATTTTCATTTAACTGACCAGTTTTTTCTGTAGTTACTTGAGGTTAGGATGGGCCCCCGAAAGTGATCTACAAGTCCGATGCTCTTCCTGTTGCTGAACCAACATTGTCAAACCACTGAAGGGTACTTGCATTTGCAATAATTTTTTGCACATCGTATTTACATTTTTTATTTTAATTACCCGTTAGTTTAATTTTCTTGCGTGTTATTGCAATGTTGTAGGAGGTGAACAGCTTGATGTGTCTTGTGTCACTCAGTATGACAGCGACACAGTATTCATTGCTCGTGACAGTGAGTTTTTCTGATTTTGTTCATAGCTGCTGTAAATTTTAATAACTGTATTGGTGTTACAGTTTTGGAACGTGGAGTTTTTCAGAACTTTTTGGATTACAGGGATCAGCTTAAGATTGACTCTGTGGTTGTCATCTGCTGTTCCTAGTGAATGTTTATCATCACTGTTTATTGTTCCAGCACATAAAATCAACATAAAAGATTATTTTACCACAAATGTGTGAAACATCAACGAAATGTTTCTACATGCGACATTTTGTACTATTCACACTGATGTTAAGAGATGGAATAAGATATTTAGATGAAGTGAAACTGATATTACAACAAGCATTCAAATATCTGTGTTGTCACTAATCAGTGATTTCTTCTATAAGCAAATTATATGTTGATGCCTTTTTGCATCATGCTGTCCCTTGTTTGATGACTAAGATGTGTCTACCTGTAAGTTGAGACTTTCTGGAGCAGTGCAGCCAGTTTGGTGTTGAAGTCCTTCCTGCCACCACCCGTGACTTAATGTGTATTTCTCAGCTGGAACTAAACTGAGAGACCATTGCCTCAGCCAGCGAGCCCCAGCTGTTTATAATTCTAGAAGAATGAGTGATTACTGGTAATTTATTATTTGTGTTCAGTGTTATTTTCATGAACAACGACGAGAATAAAAAATTGTGAACTAAAATAACACTGATGTTCATGTATGTGAATATTATTACAGCATAGTTTTGGTTTTGTTATTGAAATACCAGATATCGTGAAAGTGTTTGACTTGGCTGGCCATCCAAAATGCCTCGGCTGTCAGGCGTCACAACTGACATTTGATTTCAAACTTGACACCATTGGTACTCATTTTATTCTGCTGACGTAGTTCGTGTCTTTTATTGTTGACAATGATAATCTTAGCAGGAGTAGGCTGTGTATAGTGGTTTGATTGAGGAATACAGAAGGTCCATGATACTATCTAGGCTTGTGTTTATTTTCCGGTGCAGTTAACTGTAAATTAATGTGGTAATAATTAATACTAGACAACTGTAATTGTCATGGACAATTACCAGGCTTCACCATGATGAACGTACGTATGATGTTATGTATTGTAAATCTACAAAACTAAAGTTTATATATCATATTAACGGCCA
>Ga0209679_1001080_pt1 | contig 11105 bp, 7 predicted proteins | sample WorMetHEROISLAND_4_FD_187408 | JGI IMG/M metagenome (GOLD analysis project Ga0209679, IMG submission 187408) | Marine gutless worms symbiont microbial communities from Max Planck institute for Marine Microbiology, Germany - Olavius sp. 2 HERON... ...
ATTTGTTTTTATATTTCTGTTTATTTGCATCCAGTTCAATAAGCAACTTTCAACTTTCAACAACTAAACTACGTCATAGTTGCCATGATCTAGTGACAGCGGCAGGAAGTGGACAGTCACATGTCTGCTAGTGTGTGCGTGTGTTTGTGTAGGATATTCGGTAGCGCGATAGCTATTTCTGCTTTCCTCAATCTGATGATTCCTGGCGCGTGTCGTGTCCACTTCGGTCTCGTCATGTTCGTCCGCATTCTACAAGGACTCGTCGAGGTGTCTTCTTATTTCCGACGTTTCTCTCCTATTTATTCTCTTTCTTCATGCAATACTGCCTTTAACTTGCGGACACTTCGTACAGTATTGAAAATTATACTTAAAACAATTTCATGTCGTTGTCATACCTAAGAAAATTAATCGGTAAAAATGGTAAAATGACGATCTAACAAGAGCGATATTTACTTCCTGCAGCCAGTGATGGAGAACTGGAGGCTCCAACCTGGCATGTCCTCGGTCTTATCACTTGCACCGTGGCATAGACTACATCGCAGCCTGCAGCTGTAACGCGATGACGTCACGCACACCTGCACGCATTACCTACTCGCAACATCATCGGTCGCAGCTGAAGCATAGACGTATACAGTGATACTGACTGAACGCTCAATTTGATGTGCCTGATCCAGTGCTGGGTAATTAAGTTAAGTAATTAAATTAGATTGACAATTAATTAGGAAAATTACCAATTCTAATTCGAATTAATTAGCATATGGTTGGAGCTAATTCTAATTGTAATTACTTGACAAATTTATTAATTCTAATTGCGATTTTAATTGGCTTTGAGAATTAGCTGCATGACTGCATGGCTGCCCACTGCACCCTGCAGTGCTGGCGTCATCCTGCCGGTTAAGTGCTTGCTTGCTTCCTCAACTCTCTTTGGCGGATTTTATCTGAATACTGTTATATCGTTTTAGCAGACTGACTTTAAGGCCCAGCTAATTTATTTTAATTCTAATTAATTAGTTCATTTTCTTGCTAATTCTAATTAATTAGTGTTTTCCTCACGCTAATTCTAATTATAATTAATTGTCATTTTTGATGAACTAAAATTTAGTGCTAATTAGTTATAGAATTTCTTCTAATTAATCCCAGCACTGGTCTGATCCACTGACGGACGCTGCCATATTTTGATGTGGTAGTGTAGTTTGTACGTCATGATAATGTCTGTGCTGTTTGCACATAAACTGTAATCCAGTTATTTCAGGCGTAAGCAATCTCCATAAATAGGAACAGGTGTCTGTGTGTGTAAATGTGTTAAGCGGGAACGCCGTACAATTTTGCTCTATAATACGATACGATAATGCATAAATGAGTTACGGCGACTTGTTGGCTGAAAATTGTGATTTTTTTCTGCCCCACTCTCATTTAACGCCCTTGCTTGGGGTGAACCCTATCGATTTTTTGGATGGACTTTTTTTCGCCAAGACGAGTCTTTGGACTATCCGTCGCTGAAGATTGCGTGATCCTAGCTTGCGTCGTTTAGACTCAGTACCAGCGTGTGACAGACGTATAGACAGACAGTCATCCCGACCGTAGCTAATACAGCGGTCTACATAGCAAGCTATGCTGACGCCCTGTAAAAAGCAGCCACAAACGTTGATCGTTCGCTACCTGCAGTCCTGCACCAAATTGGACAGGGCGTCAGACCTATCCAGGGCTGAGAGACAGATTAACGGTGTTGATGACTGTAGGAATGAAGACAGATGTACACTATAAGAAGCCAAGTAGGAATAGGGTCCGAATTACACTGTTTGTTAGTTCAGTTGAAAAGGACCTTAGAAATATTAGATTCAGATGCAGGTCGAAAAGCCAAAAAGTCAGGTGTGTTAAAGGAGGAGAACGTAATTATAGAGATGTTGTGACAGAATTACAAAAACACGAAGACAACGTTTGTAAAATGTTATCTGTCAAAAATGAAGAAGCAAAACTGTGAGCTAGGAAAAAGACTGAGGTGAAGAGAGGTAATGGTGATGATGATTTGCGATGTAAGAGATTTGCCGGAGACGTCGGAGGTCATCAAAAGAGGAAGGGACTAAACTGGACTGGTATTTCGTTTTAGAAACAAATTGTGAGTTTTTTTAAATCCCGCACAATACAACACTCTGATAAGATGTACAGGTCAAAGATCAAGGTCAAGTAATCACAACAGGTGGAAGTGATCTCGAAACTGAAAAAACGCATATTATGTCGATCGTCGGTGACATATATCTTGTTTCTACTTTGCTCTTATTTATCACATTTTAAATATTTCCGAAACAAATACCTTTGACCTGTACATGTTATCAGAATGTCGTATCGTACGGGATTAAGATATTCAATAAGCCTGAAGTTTTCGTGGGCGCGGAATGCCGACCTCGTGGCTTCGAACTTTGACCTTTCAATGTAATTGCGCGAGTTCTCGGCATGCAGCACTGTGGGACAACACTTTCGCTAAAGGTCAATCTTGTATGATTATTCATTCACCAGTTTCGACGCCTTTAGTGTCCGAGCTTCGTGTGGTCTCGTAACATTGACCTATGACCTCCTGACCTAGAAATAACATCACTTGCTACGGAAAAGAATATTGAAGTTTTTACGTATGGCCTTCAATTTTTCACTTACAAGCCAGAATGAAACAGCCGGACAAATGGGCAGATCGAGCGAATAAGTGAAATACGTCTGATAGGGGGAGGGCTGCAAGATAATGGTGCATTTGTTGACGCTGATGACGATTGTCACGTGTCACGATGGAAGCGAGTGAAAGCGCCTGATCGGGCTGGGCAAGGCAGGATGCAGCTGCTGGCAGGTCGCCGGTAATGCCGCCTGCGCACTAATGTGATGGAGATGACGATTGTGTTGTTGCGTGAGCTGCACCGAGAAATAGAATTACTCGGCACCGATCGGCGCCGGGTATCGCGTTACCGATATAGATTGATATCAATTCACGCAGCAGCCGCAGCAGCAGCAGCAGCAGTAGCAGTAGCTGGTCCACTGAGACGCAGACGTATCGTGCGTGAGTCGGTGATTGGTCACAAAAGCTGCCGACCGGCCCGCCCGGCGCGCGCTACATTCACGCAATCATGACGTAAACGCGCGCGCGCCGCGCCTCCTGCTCGTTAAATTGTTTTCAATTCAATAACAAAACTGGCGTTGGTGTAGTATTGCTGGTAGCGTTCACTACACGCTATGTCTCTTGGCACAGCAACGCAGTCCACAGCTAACTATGCTACTACCCGTCTATTTTTACTCCTCGAGCGCTACGTTCCTAACGTAGCGAAGAGGAGTACATGACATCAATGTATATATTCACGACCGACCGACGACCGACCTCGCATCTTGGAAAATGTCGAATGGCCATCTCTGCAACGGTTCATCCGATCCACTTCGTATTTGGTTCTAATGTAAAAGTATAGGAGAAAATAATGGGCGAGGAGTAAGTAGATTGGTCACAATCTAAAACATTTCTTGTATAACGTTTAGTACTCAAATAAAAGCCACGTTTTTGTTGATTTGTGGTTTAGAAACTTGCGAAATCATAATTCTGAATTTGTTCTCGATAAAAGGGAAAACGTAATTATTGTCCATTATCGGCGTTGCAACAGTGGCATACATGTGTTTCATAACTTCTAGGTATGCAAGTTAACCAGGGATGATCCCACCTTCAGTAAGAGCTCTAACAAGTTTACACGGAATTGCAAAACTTTTTGATATGAATGAATTTCAGTTGCTTGTTTTCACAACAGTGTACTACAGCAATGAAGTTATGCATCATTTGCCAGCAATTTCACTTTGCCAAAATAGGTGCCGCGACTGCATTTTCTCTGCAATAAATCATAATTTTTTTTCTACATATGCTTTGCGACCCTAGCTTCAGAAGCGCGGACTTTGTTTACCTAAATCCTCCTATGAGATCAAATGACGCCAGTTGGTTGAAGTGCGCGATGATGTGTTGGTTCAGGGAGTGACGTACCCGGCGTGTCATGGGATATGGCGCCATTGGGCACCGCCGCTGGAGAGATCGAGACTTGCTACGATGTCGTTCTGTGGTATTCTACTTATTTTTCCTCGTGTTCGACATAACAGTTTCTCCCGCAAGTTTCCAGTCCAGATTTTTATATTAAAGTTGCAGACGCTTCACAGTCAACTTCCATTCGTACCGTGTGACAAGTGCAGTGTGCTGTGTCAAGCCCAATGAATACATCAGCAGTTTTCAACATATGGTGACCCGCCATTTTAGTTCTCTCTATCAAATATCTTGGCGGCACTGTAATGTCAGTTTTTAAGTTTAAGTTTTTGAACTTAATAAATCGATGTAGCTCTGTTTATGGCCACTGAAGTATCGGACTGTTCCTGTTTATCATTAGAGTTGCTTATCATCAATGTTTATTGTGTATCGAGGGGGACGTCTGCTATCTGTAAAATCTGTTAGTCCAATTTGATGTTTGTCTGCTTCTTGTTTTTGTTTATCTGTAATACTGTGCTACCGATGAACTCGACGAATAAATTTCACAACACAGTGTAGCGAAGTGTCTAAGGTGAGGTGTGATATCTTTAATGATAACTTTACTAACAAGAAACCCGCGTGCTGTCGCAAGCAATAAATCGCGCGATGCCGCAATCAATTAGAATAAGCTATTAATCGTAAGCAGTTAATATTTTATTTAGCTGTTTAATTGTACTGAACATTGAGGCAGTTAGCCTGCGTCCGCTGAAACACATTTACTTGAATTGATGAAAAAACCATAGATATAGATAAATATCTATGATGCAAACTTCCGGCACGCTGGTGTGAGCCATAGATATAATGGCGCGGTCCGTATAAGTAAATAAGTAAATCTTGAACTAAAACTTGACAAAAAAACAGAATTTAACGTGAAATGGCCATTTAAGGTTATTCAAGCCAAAAAACACTGAAAATTGCTGTTGTCGACAACCCCACTGTTGTTTGACGCCTCCCCTCTTCAGGGAACCCCCGCGAATATCCGCATAAAGCTCATATTGCCAGAAACTAGAGTCATTTGGCTACTTCTTCGCCGCTGATAGTATGCATCTGTCTTTATTCGAAAACGCATGTATTTTGAAACAGAGTGCGTAATGAAACTAAAGTTATGAAGCTGGGTGGCTTATTTTTTGGTTCACCGTGAGTTTGTGCGTGTGTGTGTAATGCAATTGACCACCTTTTAGTGTCTGTTTTGCATGAGCATATTTCTGACTGATATAAAATATCGCACGGTTTCTCAGCAACAGCAGAGCTTCTTGCCTAATATGCGGGGAGATGAGAAAATTTTCTCATTTCCGTGCGTGATAAATAAGACAAGCAAAGCAGATGTCGCTTCAGCGAACATACGTAGCATCTGCATGCAAGTGCGTTAGTTACTCGTCTGTCACACGTCAAATCGCGCACCAAATTTATACATACTGCTCAAACAAAATTATTGTTTCACGCCAGACTCATGCTTACTTCGCTTCAATTCATATATTCTTGCGCTTTCAGTTTAAAGGTTATTCGTAGTTGTAATTTTTGTTAAATATTTGAGAATGAGAACATGTTTTCGGCGACTGGTGGAGAAATGTAAAGTGTAAAGTGTAAACAGTTGTGAAATATTTAAGGTGCGTTAAATCGTGCTCAGAAAGCAACTTACGAATGAAGTCCATACGAACTTCAAACTTTGTACAAATGTATTTTGTTGTATAGGCTATTAATGAATCGGCGTTATTACGCGGCCGTTCTATAGGCTGCATTACGCATCTTGCCCGTCCGTCTGCCTGTCCGTCTGTCTGTCCTTCTGAAGACAAAAAGATAAATTGCCATAGACGTTACCCAGGGCACGGGTAAACGAAATGCCAATTTTCAGTCGAAAAGTTCAAAGGTCAAGGTCACAGGACGTAAAAACGCACACCAAACTGGCGTCATGTTTACTTACGGGCGGCCGATCAAGCGCAGACGGATCCGTCGCCAACTGCAAACTAGGCCTACGTCATTGTTAAGCCTAATTTACTGTCTGCGTCTGAACATGAGACGCTCGGCAACGAGTGACGGCCGCATTTCATGTCGGCACTCGGCGGCGACGTACTTTTTTGTTGAGGTGTGTGTGCGGGAGAAAAAGCTATGTTGTTGATTGTGAGTCAGGTTCGTATGCGGGTGCTGTGCTTGGTATGCCGCTGTCCGGCATAATGACCGACTACGCTGGTTGGGAGTCGTGTTTCTATTTCTACGGTACGTCGACGTGATGTGCAGCTGGCACCGTGTTATTGTTGTATCTCGTCAGTCTGTCATTCTCTGCAGCATGATAACAATCTATGATGCTCTACGTCACTTCGTATCATTTCAGTTACAGATTCACACTTACAGTTACATTTTATTTCATGACCTACTTTGTCCTCCTATCTCTCACCTATTTATTGATATATTTATAACACTTGTGACCGTTATTAGCTACGAAATTGAAAAAAATCGTACTTTGCATTTTACTTTTTCCACGTCTCATAATTTCACATAAAATTTTTATGTTAATGGATACAAATAAGTGCTGAATAACTATGGAGAAACAAGTTTTTGTCGTGTTTTGGAAAGTTGAAATTTTTAATGTAACCTTTTAGCGGGAAATGTGGACCTATTTCCTGGCTAAGCTATGCCTATGCTGTCACAAATCGCGCGTTTCTATGGCGAAATTTCAACTTATATCGACTGTACATTATTATATTATTAATTAATATTGTCATCGCTCCTGTTGAAATAATAATGAAAACTCATGCAATAAAGCAGCTGTGCATCCTTCACGACAGTCACTTATTACGTCACTCATGACGTCATTGTTATCAACAGGTGCGACGCCCGACGGGTGTGATTTGATGCAGGGATATTTGGGCTGTCGTGGTTCGTGGCGTGGTGGTTCTTCTCGTCCGAGTCTCCGAGCACACATAAGACGATATCGAATGAGGAGAAACAGTACATCGACAGCACGCTGTCGCTCAACACGTCCAGTGTCGCAAACAAGGTCTAACATCATTTCCTTTGTTGTCGCATAGGCTTGTACGTTGCGTTAGCGCAGGGGCGTCTATCCCCAACAACCAAGGCGCTATTCCCCCAATTTCCCCTTTTCTCTCCCTTCCCCATTTCCCCTTTCCCCTCCATTCCCGTCTTCCCCTCTCCCTAGTCCTTCCCTCCACTGCCCTCCATTCCCCTCCTGCCGTGAAGCGGCCCCCTTGAAACAGCTGGGGGTCTTAGGAGAGCTGTAAGCTCCACCAGTTGGGTCTGGGGTGAAGCCGCAGCCGATATCGATTTTGGTATATTCTGAAAGGGAAAAAACTCATTTAACAGCAATTGTTATATGGATTTTTGTATACTGAAATTTATTAAACTTTTAATAAAATCCCCCCCCCCACAAAAAATTGTCCTTGGCGCATTTGTCGCAAACAGTAGATAGGGATAGACGCTCCTGCGTTAGCGTAATACATAAATTATACAGATGAACTTCTATGAGACCTATATATTATGATTTATGATTGCAGGCACTTAACGTTTCATAACTTTACTATTTATTATTATACAGTCGTTAGCGTCGACTTGGTAATCATCATTTAAAGCAGAGAACAACGATGAAAACGTTCAAGGTAACTCTTATTGTAGCACGGCTGTGTTTGAAAGATTGTTGGTGGAATATTTTGCTTTATATGTCCAGAACGAAGTACACGTTAGAAATTCCGCCATGTAGCTTCATGCATTATAACGATAATACACATCAGTCACGTGATTAGTCACGTGTTCGGTGTCCGCTGCAGGCGCTGAAAACTCCGTGGAAAGCGTTTCTGACGTCATGGCCAGTTTACGCCATCATCGTCGCTAATTTCTGCCGCAGCTGGAGCTTCTACTTGATGATAATCACGCAGCCGAAATACTTCAAAGACGCTTTTCATTTCGACATTGCACGGGTCGGTGAAGCGATATTGACTGTTGTTTGACGCCTCCCCTCTCCAGGGAACCCCCGCCAATATCCGCATAAAACTTATATTGCCAGAAACTAGAGTCATTGGGTTACATCTTTGTCGCTAAAAGTGTGGGTCTGTCTTCATTCAGATTTTCATGGTTGGCTTCGAATTATGCATGTGTTTTAAAACAGAGTGCATAATGGCCCTTCAAGGTCATCCAAGGTCGTTGATTTTTGCACCAATCGAAAGCGCGCGTATGCGACTTCCTATTGGTCTCAACAGTAACCTTGGTCCTACAGGTAGACAGACAGACGGACGGACAGACCGACGACTTACGATAGCAATACCGCGCTAGCACTACGTGTGTCGCGCGGTAAAAACCGTTTGATGATAATATGTTAAGTCGTATCAACACAGCCTATGAGTGTGGCAGACAGACACACAACGTCCTCGTTTTGCATAGCGACGCCGGATATAAAGAACAGTTTGTTTTTGTAATACTGTTGCTTAAAAACATGTAGATATAGAGCTTTAACGTCTGAAACGGAAATCTGGCACTGCATGCACTAGTGAAGCGGAAGAACTTATTGCAAAAATGTGAAACCGAGATCAACCAACGCAATGAGACAAAGGAAACTTTGTTCGGTACCAAGAACCATATTTTGTGATCTCATGGTTGTCTCGAGATCAAGACCTTGGTCTTATTTCAGTTCCACTTCTGCTTATGTATCTTGTGAACACTGCCCAGCGTGCGCTCTAGGCCCCCTACTGCAATTTAGCTTAGAAATCCTTACTAAATGCTTTATGAACTGAAGAAGAAGAAGAAGTTTTTCGCACAGACCGAGGTCCATTGCGTAGGAGCTCATCCCTGTTGAGGCGCTTTGAGCCGGCGAGGGTTAAACCCAATTAAGCTAGCATACAGCCCAAGTCGGCCGGATGGCCGGCTCCGTAGCAGACATCGCCTTTAACCGACTGGGTCAGTGTGCCAACAGTCCTAGTAACAAGGCCTACTGTTACACAGAACTCGCCGTTTCTTCTACAGCGGTGGCCGTAACCGTCGCTAGTACTCATTACGCCTACTCACGGAGGGATGGCCTGGCTGAGTTGGCTTGGGTGGCTTGCTTAAATACCAAGACGGTGTACCCGCGAACGGTCACCCGTCTCAGCACTAACCCGGCTTGACGTGGAGCAACTTCGTCGGTGCGCCAAATGCTGTTAGTTACCACTAAGCCAAACCTCCGCTTTATGAAGTACAATGTAACATAACGTGCTGATGGTAGCAGTCTAAATGAGGCAAATATGCAGACATTGTAACAGGGGCGGACTAGCTACCTTGCGGGCCAGGCTTCACACTTTTCACGGGCCCCTCCCTCCCCTTCCCCTTTCCCTTCCCCTCTCCCTTCCGCTCCGCTCTCATTCCCTCTCCCTCCCCTTAGAAGTAGGCCCCTTAAATACAGTTAGAGGATCTGGGGAGCACTGTAATTGCTCCCCAGTGAGGTCTGGGGCGAAGCCCCAGCGGAAATCGAATTTGGTGCATTTTAGCTTTAAAATCTGACATCTGTTGGCACCAATTTTACTAATTTTCCTGAGAATTAATTGACCACAGTGTGTGCATTTTTTCTAATTGTGTTACCTGCCTTAAGACATTAAAAAATCCGGGCCCCCTAACATTTACGGGTCGTAGGCTGCAGCCTGGTTAGCCTAATGGCTAGTCCGCCACTGCTGCAGTGTGTGACAACTGAACAGTGACGTGTGTGTGTGACAGAGTGGAACGTTATCGGCGCTGCCGCATCTCGTCATGACGCTTGTAGTTCCAGTCGGCGGCCACTTGGCCGACATCCTGCGACGTCGTAAGATTCTCTCAACAACCGCTGTTAGAAAGATCTTCAACTGCGGCGGTAACTCTTCTACATATGTACAACTGTGACAGTGGCGTCTATCTCCCAACAACCAAGGCGCTATTCCCCAACTTCCCCCTTTTCCCCTCACTTCCTCATTCCCTCTTTCCCCTCCCTTCCCCTCTTCCCCCTCCCCAGTCCTTCCCTCGCCTCCCCTCCATTCCCCTCCTGCCGCAGAGCAGCCCCCTTGAAACCAGCTAGGGGTGTGGGGGAGCGCTGTAAGCTTCCCCAGTGGGGTCTGGGGCGAAGCCCCAGCCGACATCGATTTTGATATATTCTGAGAGGGAAAAACTCATTTGATAGCAATTATTATATGGATTTTTGTATACTGAAATTGGTTAAACTTTTAATAAACTCCCCCCAAATTGTCCATGGCGCATTTGTCGCCAACGGTAGATACGGATAGACGCCCCTGACTATGACGTGGAATTATATTTCATGATAAACGGCTCTTATGTACTCGTATATTCTGTTCATTTTTCACATTGACTTTTTCCTCTATAGCGTCTTGCTTCAAATGCCGTTAATTAAGTTCCTTCGTTTCTGGACTGAGGTGCTAGAGTAAATACTATTCGAATAAATTAAATCAAATAACGTAGTTGCTGTACGATACCGGTATAAAAGGCTCTGTAACTTATCCATGGTAGTTTGACTGCAACGTATGAGGTCCTTGGGTTGAATCCCGCCTTAGGCAGTTGTGCACGTGGTTATCGTGAAAGCACTGTAAAATGTACGGTCTTTGGCTCGTTCTGTACGCCGGTATTGCAGTTCATAGGTCGACTCAGCCTCCTGTCCTTTGTGGGACGGTAAAATGAGCATAACCTTTCAGACTGAGTAATAATTAAGTGGAGATGACTGGTGTGGATGATAGCAGCCTATTGGTAGACCCACGGCGAACGCTGGTTTGCTTCGACTGATGGTTGGAGGCTGATTGGCGCTGTTCTTCATTCGTCAAGTGAACTGGATAAGCTCCGGCAATGGCAGCGCCACAATAACAGCATTATGAATGTCTCGCGTTGTTCTGCCTCATCATCACGGCTCATCCAGCAGCAGACTGTCTCACCTTCATTGGCTCCAAGTACACAGACGGATTCAGTTTAAAATTGCCCTCATAACATACAAAATCCTATCAACAGATCAACCGCCTTACTTGAGGAACCTTCTAAACCCATACAGGCCATCTCGCAGTCTCCGCTCAGCAAACCGTAATCTTTTACTTATTCCTCCTCATAACACAAACTTTAGCAGACG
>Ga0209679_1001083_pt1 | contig 11101 bp, 9 predicted proteins | sample WorMetHEROISLAND_4_FD_187408 | JGI IMG/M metagenome (GOLD analysis project Ga0209679, IMG submission 187408) | Marine gutless worms symbiont microbial communities from Max Planck institute for Marine Microbiology, Germany - Olavius sp. 2 HERON... ...
TCGTCCTCACCGGAGTTTGGACCTCGAAGCAGTCGGACTGCTGCCCCTGAAACCGACGTAATCAGTTTCTGCAAACAGTTGCTGATTGTGTTTCAGTCGGCTCGGAAATGTTTCAGAACGTTCTTGAAAAATGTTGCAATCGTTGTCGGCGTATTTTTGTCCATTTTAATATTTCAACAGAAAGCGGTCCATTCTGTCCATTTTTGTTTTCCGACATCCGTCCGTATTGGAATAACTCACATAGGCATCTGGATATTCCAGCATTAGTGATGTGCTCAAATGATTTTGATTTAAAAACTAAATTGGCAGTTTTTTTAATATTGCAGCAACTGAAAACAGTAAGTAAAGTTATTCGGCTTAGCAGTGAAGTTGTAATGTATATTGCAGATTTACTAAAAATTTATCACGTGCTGTTTCTGACGGTATGGTAGTTAGTACAAATTAATGTTTTCAAATTGCGTTCAAGAAAGTCCGTATAGAGTGCAGATATCATTGCACTGTCGTGTATTTTTTCCGTTAGAAAATTTATGCCCCGTCAACATTTTTGGACAGTGCCCACTCCAGTTAGGACCACGATTAAACTGCGTCATAATTTGAGTTTATGTGCGAATGCAGGTTACTGGTCGGCATTGTCATATCGCACAACATTTTAGCAATGTTTATCTAGTTTTATTTCCTTTGCGGAAAATACATTTGCAGTTGTGAAGTGTGGTGTATTGGTCAGATTATCAATGTACACGGTGAGGCAGAATTACCGGACCCGCTAGCGCCAAATGGCAAAACTTTGTTACTATGCTGTTTTTCGGTATAAAAATTCCCACACCTAAATGGCGAGATAATGCTAGATGCAGTGTCGCTAAAGAGCGGATCAAGGACGTCGACAAACTGCGATTGCATATCCTGACAGCTTGGGACAAACTGGATTATTGATACGGCAGTCAGGCAGTGACGCGCGCATCTTTGTGCGTGTGTTAAAGTGAATGGCGGACACTTTGAACAAACTGAGCCAATAGTTTAGAATGTTACTGTTACTTGTAGCATCATAGTCTGCCAGACATTTCTGCTAAAGTTTATCAAGTTTTGTCGATTTGTTCAAAGGCTGTACAGTACAAGAAAGCCGTGCTGTCGCAAGGAAACCGCGCGATGCCGCAGCTGTTGTTTTTGGTTTAAAGCTTGCTAACAACATTCACTACAAGTTTAAGAGTAGCCAAGCTTTGAAAGTCAGGCTTCAGAGCTCTAAACGTACTGGTGCAAAACACAGTGCGTAATGGCCCTTCAAGGTCATCCAAGGTCGTTGATTTTGGCACCGATCGAAAGCGCGTATGCGACTTCCTGTGGGTCATCAATTCAATAGTAACCTTGGTCCTATCTTGCCCCATTTCAGAGATATTGCAGGTTTCCTGCTGAGAACTACACCACCCCTATTCCACCCGAATTTTAGGGGGTGTTTCCTTGGACTAGATTGCTGATGTTGTGGCTCCGAGGAGCGAAGACCCTAAGCTAATTATTCGTGTAATTAATTCCAAACTAGTCCAACCAATACGCTCACGGTACCTCAACGTCACAGACAGACGGATGGACGGACGACTTACGATGGCAATACTGCGCTAGCACTACGTGCATTGTGCGGTAAAAAACCAAGGGTCCCGGTAATTATGCGTCACTGTGTATTTAATACCCTTGCTTGTATAGTTTGCAGTGTTGTAAAACCGACTTGAGCAGTGCCGTTTGTCATACACTTGACGTCCTTTCAGTTGTGTCGATATTTCGCTGAGACTTGTAGAAACGAATGCCACCATAGTTACGAACAGATCTATTTTCATGCGGACGTGTTTTTATCCCGACATTTTTGCCGCCTTCTCCGCCCGGCGCCAATTGCTTTGCGTTCACGTCGACCGACGGTCGTGGCGATTGAAAGACTTGACGTAAATTGCCAGCTTGTGTAGCATGGTGCTGAGTTTTACTGTATCGAGCGACCGAGCCAGAGCATAGACTACATCGCGTGCGTTTGTTTTGTATGGTGATAGTTTTATATTGACGTGTAGTCAGTCGTTACTATCGTTTGTTGTGCCGTTAATGTTATTATCTCCGCCGCAAAGGTTTCTGTCTATTCTTTTGTCCGTTAGTAGAATTGCTGAAGGAGTTGAGGATGAATTTGCGTGAATTTTTTATAGGACAGGACTATATTTTGTGGGTAATCTTGAGCCGTATCTTTATGTTCTATGTCTTCTTTATCGTTGTGAAGATGTGAGTGTATGCGGTGGAATTAACCGCTGTGGGAAATCGTGCAGTTATTGCAGTTGATAAAGCAACTATGTGAAATGCTAATATGGCATGACTGCTAACGTCAGCGTGCATAGTTAGCTTAGGCGGAGGTACATACTGTGTAGTGTGTAAGTGGTTTCTGGGTTGACTTGTTGGTTACGGTTGTATAGCAGTACTTAAACTACGTCGTCAGAGTTTGACGCTTCTTGTTGCTCACTAAATCTTACTTTGTCTCCGCTGTCACAGTACTGCATTATAGATATACAGAATGGCCCTAAAACACTAAGCCAGGGTTGGAAAAAATCGTGATTTTTTAAAATCAAAAAATCAGATATTTTAAAAATAAAAAAAATCAGAATTTTGATTTAAATCAGAATTTTTGATTTTTTAAATTCGTATTTTATGCCCATGTTTTACCAAATTTTAGAAACTGGTCTGTCTGCTCAGTCACACAAACAACATGGCCGCCATGCTTCTGCTATTTCCGTTTATACTGTTTCTGAGCAAAAAGTAAGTAAGCAACAATTATTCAAAGTTTCATTACATGATATATGTACAGGATGCTTTACAGCATAATATAAACTGAAAAACGCAAAAATAAGTATGATTTAAATCAGTTGATTTTTTGACAAAAAATCTATTTTACAGTTTATTTTAAATCACAATTTAAATCACATGATTTAGCCAACCGTGCACTGATACACAATGTTTTTGTGATAACCTCATGAAGTATTGACCGATTTTCACCGGCACATTTGGTAGTAAGTAAATTTGGAATAAGGAGATCATTGAAGATCCCACCGCACCTCAAACGCGTTGCTACACTACCTCGTGAAATATTAATGTCAGCTTTTGAAAAGTAATATTCACAAGGATTACATTTAGTTGAGTTTTGAAACTATAAAATTTAGTGGCTGTTTCTCGTGGACCACGTAGTCGTTAGGTAACCAAGAATTTGACTGCATTTTAAACTGCTTTTGACAGTGCAGTTGCATATCAGTTTATTGTACGGTTTGTTGAGCTAATAAAGAGCACAGACAAGATCAGCAACAACCACAGTGTCAAATAATATTAGCAGCTGTATAGTAAGTAAAATTTTGGTTAATTAGGTTTAACCGCACCTCAGATTTAAGCTTATCTTAACACTGGTGTGATACCAAAGTCTTTACATTACATTAGGTTAAAACAGTCTTCCTTGAACCGTGATTTTGCGATTATTTGTACAGTTATTGATTTGTGATATTGTCAAGTGTATGCTGTAATCGTGTTATTATTATTATTATTATTATTATTATTATTATTATTATTACTACTATTATTATTATTTTATTGCCTCCGCTGAAGGAAGCAGGTTATGTTTTCACCTATGTCGGTTTGTCTGTCTGTTTGTCTGTCTGTCTGTCTGTCCACTAGATTACTCAAAAGGTTATGAACGGATTTCGGTGAAATTGTTTTTTGATCGGTGGGGTGTCGCCCAAGGACCAATCCAGGAATTTTTAAAGGATATATGTGTATCAGATTGTATTGAGTCAGTGTTATTCGCCAGGTGGCAGCACTGGTGTCGGTGGAGGTTTGTGCTGTCCGAGTTATTCTAGTTACTATTATATTTTTGCGACGACATTTATGGGATAATGGCATGTTTTGTGGTGTGTATTTTTCGACCGCTGAGCTCATTGCTGCTTGCATTGATGCCGATGTTTTCTATCGCTCGACTACCTCTCTTCTCTCACTCTGTTTTTACTTATTTACTACAGACAGATATTCAATGGATCTTTCTCACTGTGAGTCCGTGACGTACGTCTCCTGCTGACCGAGGTTTGATCACAGGCCGTCGAGTCATTGCTGGCGTCTGGGGGAACATTTTTGACTAAAATTGCTCCAGCGCTGTCAAAAAAGTCCCACCTTGCAAAGTTCGGAGTTCACAACGTTAGAACTACGGGTCTACCAGATTTCTGCCTCAGGTCTGGCATCCGGCTGTTTTTGACAAATCCGTATGGGACTATTTACAGCTGTGGACTGCAGCTGTGCTGAAATCTGCTAAATCCAGGGATAAATTTGGTCACAGCCAAATTTCAGCTGATTTGTCACGGAATCGTCGGAGAACTGACCAAAACTCGGGGAAATATTGGCAAAAAATTAACTTCATGTTTGGGGCAATACCACCGTTTTAGTAGCGTAATAGTTCAGATGTTCCGCTTTTGCGGTACATTGCGTTGTGTTATTGCACTGTTGTTACTGATCTGCTGTTAGTATGCATACTGTCGGTAACTGCAACATGGGAAAGGTCACGGAAATGAGTAGTGGTCACCCTCTGTATATAAGTACCAGACATACTAGCTTAAATGGAAAAAGTAAGGCTGAAGAAACATAACTGCAAACTTGGCAGAACTTAACTATTAGTTAACAATTAATTTTTATTATTGATTATAATGCTGTTTGCATTCATTTCGTTCAGTTCATTGTGGTGTATTTGAATTCTGCACAGTTGTTTTGTAACGTGCATTGCTAAGTCTTTTGTGCCAAACGTGTAGTGCAACTACATAAAAACAGTTTCTGCAACTGTATGAAGAGAATAGTTTCAGTTTCTTGTCAGTGAGGATTGATTGGTACTAGTGGTGTGTGCTGGTAAACTATCAGTAATTTAATTCTAACAACTTTCAACAGTTGAAATGAAATGAATTCTGTGATCAGCTGCTAATCCGTGCTGCGTTATGGCTAACATTTTGAAGTGTCGAGCCCCGAATGAAATGTGCTGCTGCCATTGGTCAGAACTCTGTCACGTGACATACGGCAGTGTCTGTCGTTTGCGTTCATTTTTGCAGTGTTTAATATCGTGCGCTGTTGCATGGATTTTGGGACTGTATTTATGTAACGTATTTGTCGTTTATTATCAGTTTGTTATATAATATATTTATATGATTTCTGCTTAATGGGAAAGAATTCTTATTGTTCTGTTTGTTAATCTGATTTGTTCTGGAGGCCGTTTTCTCCGTGTACCAAAATGTTGTTCTCACGGAGTCATTATACACTATGGCCCATAAAAATTGCAAGACAGCTCTGGCAGTAGATTGAGGCGATGTGATGGGGTTTAATTTAGAGCTGTCGAGCGATTAATTTTTTTAATCGCGTTAATCGCACGATTAATTATTTTAATCGCGCATTAACGCGTTAATTAACGCATCAATTCGACAGGTATAGTTCATGTTGTAGGTTGCCGTCAGCGAACGACTGCACGTCTTGCTGTTCACGACTCATCTACAAGATGCGACCACTGTCGAACTTGCCATCAAACAATGACGCACAGCTGACAAATTAACCGACATTTTGTTGTTAATAATTAATTGAATATTATCCGATCGTCAAATAACCGCAGTTCAATTGCATATTGGAACTCCTATTTCATAGAATTTATGTATGTGCGTTAATTTTTTTAACAGCGTTAATTTTTTTTAATCGCGATTAATTGTTTAACGCGTTAATTAACACGTTAATTCGACAGCTCTAGTTTAATTATTTCAGCTTATTCTGCAGCTGAATGCGACCGTGAAACAACTAATAAAGTTGGTCAAAATTTGCATTAGATTTTGGTGGCATTTGGCACCCGGGCTACCTGGTGTAATGCCGGAAAAAATGGCGGCTAAACAAAAATTCATTGTTGAGGTGGAACTAGAGCTGTCGAATTAACGCGTTAATTAATGCGTTAACACGTTAGAGAATTAATCGCGATTAAAAAAATTAACACCATTAAAAAATTAACTCACACACATAAATACTATGAAGCAGAAGTTCCAATATGCAATTGAATTGCAGTTATTTGACGATCGAATAATATTCAATTAATTATTAACAACAAATGTCGCTTAATTTGTCAGTTATGCATCATTGTTTGATGGCAAGTTCGACAGTGTTCGCATCTTGTAGATGAGTCGTGAACAGCAAGACGTGCAGTCGTTCGCTGACGGCAACCTACAACATGAACTAGACCTGTCGAATTGACGCATTAACTAACGCATTAGTGTGTGATTAAAATAATTAATCGTGCGATTAACACAATTAAAAAAATTAATCTCTCGACAGCTCTGGGTAGAACTAGTGTGTGTTACATGAACGGCAGATACTGTGTTTAAGAGATTGTTGTTATGATGTCATTCTGCTGGGATGTTGATACTGCTGCTGATGCTGAATGCTGTATCGTGTGTATATAGAAAACCTCTGTATACAACCTGATGTGGAAACTTGTCTCATGATTAATTTATGTTATATATACTAATATTATCTATAAGATCCGGAGTTTGATTCTGCTGCAGTTTATGATCGACTTGAGACTTGATGCTTTGGTTCTGCATCGCATGACGCTACTACAGTAGTGATGTGCGTTTCTGGGAGAAATAAGTGATAATTTAACCGTTTTTCGTATCCCATAATAGTCCAGGGGCCTGATTACAAGAAAATCTTACGATTATCTTACGATGTAATAATAACTTACGATAATCGTAAGTCAAACTTGCGATAAAGTTAAGATGTTCCTAATTACAAAAACATCTTATGATAATCTTACGAGAAACTTTCAATGAAACGGAACGGCGTTCCCAAAGTTATTTTGACAGTGGGAACGGCGTTCCCAGGAACGCAATACCAGCTTTAGGTGAACTGTACAAAAAGCACCCAGTTTGCACCAAAGTTCGCCTATTTCAGATACAATTTTTTTAATGTGGCACCTCATCCCCATTTGCTAATCCTTGAGCCCCCACTGTTTGGCTCCCACACTTCTTTTTTAGGAAACGATCCCTGAGCTGGATGAATATGCATACTCTGGTCAGCATATAAAAGTGTAGTTTCCGCTTGTAAAATATGGGAAAATGGATATTGTAGTAATAAAACTTTAGTTAGAATGGATACTTCCAGTTTTGTCTGTGACAGATTCGGTTACCGTTGCATGAGAGTTTTTTGTGTTTGAAGTTAAGCTTGGAACCATGTTGTATATCGTTAATGTTATTGCAGTTTCTAATTGAGAGTTTAATATTTATGATTTCAGCAAATCATATTCTCTGTGGAATGATGGATTTATACTCGGAATTTGGTGTAATTTTAAATAGTCTTTGTCAGTGTAATGATTGGACTCAGATCGCAGGACATATCCGTCTGTTATGTTCATGTATTTGATAATTTTGTGACGTGGCATGCTGACACTGCCACACAGAACCGGCGGAACATTTGGGAGAACGCATTCTTTTTTGTTGTCGGTGGACGGTGGTTCGGTTTACTGGATTTGATTGTTAGTTACTTTGTGAATTTGTCCGAGTGATTACAGATGGTGGGCCAGAAATTGTACAGTTACACTTGAGTGTGCATGATTTAATTATAATTAATTATTGTTATACCTGCTGCAGCAGTTCGCAGAAGTTGCATTGCCTCAGTGTACAGCTGCCGCTCTGCGGTGTCAGCTTGAACTAATTGGTTGGTGAGTGGGTGATTATAGGTAATGCTTTTTTCATCAAGCAATATCTCAGGAAGTGCAGCAGGTCTGAAGTTGAAACTTTGCGTGTAGATAGAGTATGGTGGAAGGTTCATGTCCATCCTATTTTCAGCTTGGATTGTTTTGAGAAAATCACTAAAAATTGATAAATTTGTTCATTTGTTCAGTGACTATGGATGTGGCACATACGGTTTTGGAATTATAATAGTATACACGTATCGCATAGTTGCTATTGGCTTAGGCATAAACGATAATCAAATTTGCTGCCGAAGCTGTACTGAGGAGCTCAGTGATGAAGGAACCATGCTTGTTGGGGACTGACCTGTAGTGAAGGCACTCTGGAGAAGTAGGTCAGTTAAACAAAAACCGACAGCAGTAGTGTCGGTTAGTTTTCTATCAAGTAATTTGTTAGTGCTAGTCTTCCAGATACGGTTAAGCAATTCCTGTCTCTCTTTTTGTTTGAATGAGTGATCAATGCCAAACATTCGTTAGATGTCACCAGCCGTCATCGTTGCGGTCTGCAGACTAACTGTCATGAGTATATGCCGGATTACGAAAGGTGTTCGTTGTTTGAGTTAAGCAGTCCGCACAAGTGCAATACAACTGCAATAACATAATACAAAAATTTTGTTGTATTGCAGCAGTCTGTGAAAGCGCAATACAACTGCAATACAAGTTTATTACAACTGCTGCAAGTATCCTCATCCTGCAAGTTTTCTGCAAGTTGTAGAAAACTTGTATTGCAGCGTTGTATTACAGGGGTCCACATAAGTGCTATACAACTGCAATACAAGAAAAAAATTCTCATATTGCAGTTGTATTGTAGTTGTATTGCACTTGTGCAGACCGCTTTAAGACAATTGTTACCTTGCACGCAGGTTCGCTTTTCTTCCCGATATCTTCGCGTTTCTGCTGCGTAACAATTTTGTGAACTCAAACCAGGGGCGTCAATTTCTCTCGAAACTTGGTCGGGTCCCTCCCCTTCCCTTTCCCCTCTTCATCTATCCCTCCTCTCCTTTCCTTCCCTTCCCTCTGTCTCCCCTCCTCTTCCCTCTCTCTTCCTTTCCCAATTCCCCTCCTTATCCCCTTCCCCTCCCCCTAATCCAGCTAGGGGTCCCCTGGCCGCTGACGCATGTCGTGTACTTCACACTCGGAAATGACGGCCGACGTCAACGATGTTCTGTCATTGTGATGTGCAGGAAAATGTTTCAAACGAGAACACATTAACAGATTTCTACTGAAACTTGGTCGGGTCCAGTACAGGGCTCAAAAGTGGTCGGGTCCGGACACCTGCAGGTCCGGGCAGAAATTGACGCCTCCGACTCAAACAACGAACATCTTTCATAATTCGTCAATGTTATCATTTATTTGTTCAGTTGCATTCTGCGTTATGTAGACCACAGTGACGATGGCGAATGTTTGGCATCGATTACTCATTGGTTACAAGCTTTGCGTTGTACATGGACTTTGTGCCACAGTGCTGCCTGCCTGCTCGTTTTCACGTGCATTATACAAGTTATCATTTTTTATTTGATAGCAATAATAATTGAGTGATTATTTGATTGATTGATGCGAGTGCTGACGTTGTGTCTTCTTTATTCTGCTTGCGCTGTCCAATGATGTCGTTACCAGTGTTGTATTTTAGCGCCGCAGTCATTTGTGAATTTTAGTTTTAATTTTGTCGACTAAAACTCCACAAATTCGCATATTCTTTTCGATCTCCTCGTTCTCGTCGGTTTCTTAATTAATTAATTAATTCGTTGATTTAATTTTAGTATTTGTCGAGACGCTGGCTGCTGGTCGGCGTTTGCATTCATGTGTATTGTGGCTGCAAATATTATTCCGTGTAATTTATTTTGTCTCTCTGCAGTCGGAACTGTGTACATATTACGTAGCATTTGCCTAGGCTCTAGTTTATTTAGTAAGTTTGGTTTTCTGGGCTAAGGCTGATCATTTGTCTTCCTTTGAGACTAAGGTTCATCTAATCTTGTCTAAAAACAATTGTGTATAGAGCCTGTGCAGACAGGCGTGGTTATCTGATAAAGAGTTTATCACGTAGCTTCAACTTATGCGCCATGATTCTCTTCTGAGACTTTGGCGCTGTATAAACCACTTACTTACTTACTTACTTTGTGGTCAAAAGGCCAAAGGTCAGCGTCACAGCATGACCAAGGGTCCGGGGAGGGAGGGATTTGTTGAGAGTAGTAGTGATAGGTCTAGAACGCGCCGTAAGGCAGACACACCTAAAGAAAACGTGTCATATCGTCTTCCAAGTAAAGTAATCTGGTTGGCGGTTTGTTGTTTGTAAAAAAGTGTTTAATTTCTATACCGTTTCTGCGTTGTCTGGGAGTGTGGTCATTACAGTCGAGTCGCCGCGGCAATTAAGTCATTTCGTCATGTCATATCACGCTGCGCCGAGACAATTTCATCATCGTGAAGACTTCAGCGTGATTGTATGCATCCCTGTTGTGCATGCTAGGAACAGAAAATATTCGACTAACTGGATTAACCCTTCAGTGCTTCGACGCTGTTGGTTAGGCGACAGGAAGGGCAACATGGCCTGTAAAATGTCCTTCTCCGCGGATTCAGCGGACGGTTCATTTCATGGAGTCCTATATACTAGCACCTGGAGAGACAGCTCACTCAGCAGCCGTACGCTAGTAGGCCGACCCACTGCAGTACGTACGTTGCAGTGCTGCGTTGCTACAGCGCCACAGGTAGCATATATTTGATGAAATAGCACACCGAATAGGAAGTGATTGCTGAAACACAAACGAACAATGTATTCTTATGTACAAGGCACGATATTAGGTACTGATTTGTGTAAACGCACTAAAAGCAAGTGTTTTACAATCATCAGCGACCGCGGAAGATGTTAATTGGAAAGTGGGGGGTCAGGGTCCCTCCCCTTTCCTCCCCCTCTTTCCCCTTCCCCTCCCCTGCCCTTCCCCGCCGTCCCCTCCCCTTAGAAGTAGGCCCCCTTAAATCCAGCTAGGGGTCTGAGGGAACGCTGTGAGCTCCCCCAGCGGGGTCTGGGGCGGAGCCCCAGCCGAAATCGAATTTGATGCGTTTTAGCCTTAAAATCTGACAGCTGGTGGCAACAATTTTAATGATTTTGCTGAGAATCATCTGACCAAATTTCGTGCAGTTTTCCATCCAGCTGATGTTTTACGTAGTGGGCTGTCGTGATGACGATGCCCGTCGGTTTGCCCGTGTGAAAAACATTATTACAGCAGACGCTACGGACTACGGGGAAAACGACGTTATTTTTAGTAAGAGACAGGCTTCTGTTCAGTCAGAAGTAGGCCCCTTAAATCCAGCTATGACGTCTGGGGGAGCGCTATGAGCGGAGCCTCGGCC
>Ga0209679_1001084_pt1 | contig 11100 bp, 8 predicted proteins | sample WorMetHEROISLAND_4_FD_187408 | JGI IMG/M metagenome (GOLD analysis project Ga0209679, IMG submission 187408) | Marine gutless worms symbiont microbial communities from Max Planck institute for Marine Microbiology, Germany - Olavius sp. 2 HERON... ...
CCTTTATAATTTTTTTATATTTTTGTTCGTTTTTTTCAAATCTATTTTTTTCAATGTTTGGTCGAAGCGGCCCAGTACAAGAGCTCGTATCGTCGTACCGCTCACCACACCCCTGGTGCTCAGTAACAGCAAGCATTGCACAAATTAATTAGACTGAAATATATAAGCAATCTGCAATGCAAATATGCAATGGTGACGTACAGATTTTTCCTGTATCTAAATCCATGTGCAGGTTGCAAATTCTGACTTTGTACAGTTGTAGTATAATCAGTGTAGCAGCAGCTGCGTAGTGTAGGACTACTTTGCACTGTTTTCGCTTATGTATAACTTACGTACTTTCGCAAAGTTGCTCCAGGCTTGTCCGGTCCTCCAAAGCAAACTTCTAGAAATCGCTGGAGCAGGACGTTTTATAGGTTGGATGCCCTAGCTGTTGCCCAAACAACACAGCCTCGTTCAATAATTTTTCACTACGTGACATCGTGTCAATCAGTAACATAAGTAAAAGTTAGAAATGTACCGCGCATCGCAATGCGTCTGAAATGCAAACAGTTAAATCCATTAAAAACAGTCAAAAACAAATAGGCATACTGATAAAGTCCCGTTCCTCTATTACGCAATACAAAATTGCGATAGGCCTACACTCGAAAAATTTCCGCACAAATTGATGTTGTTTAGATTTAATTATTATGTCATGATATCACGTAGTGTTATTCAGCAGTCATTCTGAATAACACTGTGTTGTTATTCAGAGTTACTCGACTAGGTGACACATTTTGAGCACTACGTGACATTTTGTCACATAGCATGTTAGACGAGGCTCTGGCATCAAAGAACTGAATGGATAGTACTGAAGGCCTATTTGCTGGTATTCCGCTACATACTTGTCACAAATCACAACAGTTATCCACAGACACTGGTTGAAGACTGTGGAACAACCACCACTACTAGTTTAACCAGCCTCTTTCTGCACAGTATCTTTAAGTTAGGCCTCTTCTCTGCAGCAGACTCCTGCGTGAATTTTTTTTGGGGGGTAGACATAGCACGTTCTCATCACTTGTCCACCTCAAAATATTTTCTAAGGATCGAACGAAGAACGTATTGCATGTGTCAATTCAATCAGCACCACTGCCCAACATCAGCATCACTATAAAAGAACTGAAATACTTCTGATATGCAGAACATGAATGATTGAATGTAGATTACATGTACTTGCCGGCAAATGCGGAGAACAAAAATGATGCAAAAACTAAGTGCTTCACAATCTCAGCGATGAGTAATACAGAATTAACTGCAATTATTATCACAAAAATCAACACGACGTTATCTTTCAAGACGTTACGGTTCATCTACAAATGCCAGACTAAACCGTGCAAGTTGACGTCAAATACTAATTAACGCATCACCACAAACAAATTTCACAGCTGCTGTAACAATCTACCGGTAGGTCTTTCATACACACGGAAATACACGGTGTCTAGAAAATGAGATGCACACAGTATATTTTGTGTAAAAATTTAAGTGACACTGCAAAAGTAGTGCAACAATGTCCACCTCACCTCACCTCATTAGTGCTGCTACATTACCTTGCAGAATTAAATGCTCACTATGTTATTTCACTGCAACACATAATTGACAAAATACAAGAATACAAATTTTGGCCGTTGTATTTGCTAGACTTTGATGCAGTTGATTACAGAATAGAATATTAGGTCAAACTTACACCAAACACAAACAGATCTAAACTGACTGTAACAGTGCACCAAGCTGGATCATGCCATCATTGGTTGTAGTTATTCACCAGTGACATTATCATTTTTCCATGCACACGAAGGCAAGGTCAGTGATAGACTTTACTGAACTCTAATAGTTTCTTGCTGGTTTTAACGATGCATGTAACTATTAGTGAACAGGCCTGTTTTCTTACGCGTGGTCTGTTTGGATGCCGGGTACCATAATTTTGCGAGGTACAGTAGCAGCACTGTTTGGGTGCAAAGAACATTCACTACATTAACAGTTTAGCCTTACTTTCATGTTGTTTATTACAACAATGCACTTAAATTTGTTATCAGGGTTATGTGCAAAACAAATACGTTATTGAAGTTGTGTAAACTCTCCATTAACCTTGTTTTCTCGACACCATGTAGAAGCAGCACAACACCGGAAAAACAAGACGCCAAAATACGGAGGGTATAAGACAACGATATACACAAAACTAGTGTCGGGTGCATTTCAACAAAAACCATCAAGCAACAGAGATCACAATTAATACATTAAAATGAATATTTGCAACAAACAGTGGAAACTGGTGCAGCACAACCAACTACAACATTCACTTATTAGTTGTGTTGGATGGCAAGATTTGCACTTACACAAAACTATTTTACACTCATACACGTGCACTAGTTTCAGTGAATTAAATTACAAATGCACGGTGCTATCAAGTAATGAAAGTTGTGATACTCAAAATCGTCTTCATGTGATAGCCATGTGATAGTTCAGTGGTACAGCCACTACAGACTGACTGCAGCAACTTCTCGCCCAGACTTACAAGTGCCACTTTTCAAATCACACTTGAAATTATACCCAGCTACACTGTTCCCAAAGCAATCTCAAAGCCCAGCCCAGATTTGCACCGAAACCACATTCAGCTGGGGCCATTTCAAGGATCCCTAGCCACGACCTCACTGACCCCAGAAATTTCTCCTGGCTATACCACATGCCTTGATGTGAATAAATGATTAACGAGCGTAAGTAGTAAAACTGTATCGGAAATGTTCAACAGATTCATCGCGTGAGAACACCGCCAACGAACAACAGCGAAGACCAGCACAAATGTACACATGACGGACATACAACCCACACCACTGATCACAGGACTCCACAACGTTCACAACAGCCAAGGTGCATTCTTCAAACGAGGCATGTCTGTCTGCATGTCCGATGCCATCATGCCACATTTACATTCTGATATGTATCATGTGCGTTTGTCACTTGATAATAAAAGATTACTTACTTACTTACTTACTTACTTGGTGTGAATCATATCCACGATCTTCCAGCCAGAGTAAAACTGCAGTTATGGCTCGTGCTTGAACGATGCCAGAAAATATCGATTGTGTTATTATTATTATTATTAAAGTGGAGATTAAAGTGATGCTGTTACAGGGACACTGAACAAACAAAGGTCGTGGGCTTGAATCAGCCATCAGGAAATGATGACTGAAAAGTGTATGTTTAAGCTTCTGCCGAAACAGTCATAGTAATAAACAAGAAAATGTATGTGCCAACTGTTGATGTTGACAAACTTTCAGAGATATTTTCCTGATGCACTTTTCTAACGATCAAGTCCGATTAGAGCAAAATCATTTTTTTCTAGAGCTGTTGAGCGATTAATTTTTTAATCGTGTTAATCGCGCGTTAACGCGTTAATTCGACAGGTATAGTTCATGTTGTAGGTTGCCGTCAGCAAACGACTGCACGTCTTGCTTTTCACAACTCATCTACAAAATGCGACCACTGTCGAACTTGCCATCAAACGATGCACACTGACAAATTAACCGACATTTGTTGCTAATAATTTACTGAATATTATTCGATCGTCAAATAATAACCGCGTTTATTGCATATTGGAACTCCTGCTTCATTGAATTTATGTATGTGCATTAATTTTTTCGACTGCATTAATTATTTCAATCGCGATTAATTCTTTAACGCATTCACGTTCACGTTAATTTGACAGCTCTGTTTTTTTTCTGCTAATTTAAGTGAACGATGATCACGGTAACAAAATACACTTGATCAAAATGCACCTTAAATAACATCAGCCTGCTTCCAGCTAGTGACATCTTACTCACTCAAGCACTGACAATGAAACACACGGCAACGAACAATACTTATAGCAGAGCACCAGCTTCACAGAGAACGTTAATTTACATTTAACGGCCGAAGGACGGCAACTTCCAGAATAATTTGTCACATGACTCGCAGGCAGTGCACAAACTGTTGCAAGCATGGCAGCATCATCAGCAGCAGCGGTGGCGGGCTCGGTAGCAAGCAGAAGCTTCATCACGGAGACGACATTTAGCTGAGCTGATCGGAAGAAGCACCCGGTGGTGACTGGTGGGTACTGTGAGCTGTTGATGGCGGAATGCCGTGAGGCCTGGCAAAATTCTCGTTACTTCTCTGCAGCAAAAATGTCACACATGACAAATGTCTGTAAAGCGGTCTGCACAAGTGCAATACAACTACAATACAACTACAATAACATAACACAAAAATATGGTTGTACTGCAGCAGTGCTCACAAGCGCAATACAACTGCAATACAAGAAAAATTCTTGTACTGCCGTTGTATTGCACTTGTGCATACCACTTTAACAACTTGACGATTTTACAACTGCACAGTATTGGAACTGTCTACCCAGGTATCTGGGGACTACTAATGGTTTTGGTTGGCAGTATGGCTTAGTGCTCGGACACACTTTTCATGAATTTAGAGGTTAATACGTATTTCAGCAGTGACTATGTCTCAGATTTTTCTGTATTTTTCAGCAGAGTGGACACAAATATTTGTTGTCCGTAGAAAATCACAATCCTACACGAAATGCAAGAAGGCACAGTGCGATGTCAAACTGAAGGTCTTGCAAACGAATGATTAAATTTTTGACATTTTAAAGGTACACTCACCACACTAGCTATGCACCAGAAGCGTAGTTTTGGTGTGAACTACAATATACAAGTAACAGCGAAAATTTCCTCAAATTATGAAGCTTCTATCTTCTACATTACTAAAATCAAGGCATCCAAAATCACTGAAAAATCCTATGCTACTGGTCCAGAATTGCACAAAACTGCACCTATATGGGTACTTTATATATGCACATATCTCAGAAACTACTACAGATAGGCTATCATCCTGAAATTTCCTTGGCTATCTATGAAGAACACGTCCTGCAAATTCCATCAAATTCTGAGGTGTTGAACTGACACAGAATGACCCGTTATTATCATTATTATTATTACTATTTAAAAAGCAAGAGATTAAAGTGACGCTGTCACATCAAAGACGTTGCCGGGGAACTTTACACAGATTAATAAAAAAGATACGTTGAATGCTGCAATGTCAGATGGTCAGTAGCTCGTGAAACTTGGCAGCGACTTCCAGTCAGTCGAGAAACGACAATCAGAAGAGATGCAATTTAGTCTCTTGCCGAAACTGCAGCAGCGAGTTGATGGCTCTTGTCGCTGGTGGCAGACTGTTCCAGGCTCGAGCTACTGCTGTCACCAAGAACGCCCTGCATGCAATGTCATGTCGATGGCATTTGGAGCCTCATGCTGTCGGTAGTCGGTACAGCGCAGACGACGGCGGGCAGGTACGTCGGCAGTCAGTTGAAGGTTGTCAGCTAGACAGACCGACACTGGCGCTGTGCCGTGCACACAACGGTAAGCCAGGACACATAACGGGATCTGGAAATGCTTGAGAACATGCAACCAGTGGAGTTAACGAAGCAATGGTGATATATGCTCTGAAATCCTGGCTGAACATGTGAATCGAGCGGCGGCATTCAGTATCGCTGTAACCGATTCTGCAAACTTCCAGAAATACAATAGCGACGAGGACAGTAATGCAGTAGTCGACTTTGCAGACCACGAGAGCAGGACCAGGATCAGTGAACACACACGTCTCTACAGAGAACGCCACACACTGCAGAGCTGACGCAATGACGAGAAGCATGCTGCGACAGCATTAGTGACGTGAAACTTTGGAGAGTGTTGCAGCAGGACTTGTGGAGGCCAATTTCTCAAATGTTTCCAGAATGTTCCCAGCCAAACTACTTAACACTAAAAATGTCGTAACTGCAGCAGTAAGTTGCTACAAAACATCACGCAATCACTGCTGACGTCTACCTGAGCTGCGACAGCTGGACTGGATGCAGACATTGGCACGGGATGATGACCACCTGTGGATGACAACGACGCCCTCAGAGTACTTGGGCCGCAGAACGGCGACATGCCAAACATTAGCCCTGAATCACAATACACAATGACATAAGTTTTACAAACTTATCCATCGGTCGCTGTCCAGAAATTCTGCATCGTACTTAGGTGCTACTGACAGACCGCTGAGACAATGAAAAAATAATAATAAAACCATCATGTACTACAGTCTATGCACATGAATGCGAAAAATTTTTGAAGTGGCCGCCGACGAACTAGAAATTAGAACTCGACACAAATATATGCCTCCGCCCACTGGGCCCTTGGTAACAAAATACACTGAAAAATCCTTGACCTTTGACCTTTTGACCACAAAAACTGTCCCAAAGTACATCAATGCTTAAAGTTTAGTCAGAATATGTCCAATACTTTTCAAGATACCATGTTAACAACAGCAGCTCAGTGGTGTAGTGGTTAGGGCGTCAGACTCGCGATCGAGAGATCGCGAGTTCGACTCCCAGCCGGTGCATTGCCGGGTAGCCTAGGTCAACTCAGCCTTCCATCCCTCCGGGGTAGGTAAATCGAGTACCAGCTTACTGGACGGGATTAAGGCGGGGCACGTTCACTTGTGTCGGGTGGCAGGTAACACTGTGTGATCCCATGTGGCAGGTGAAGCCCCGTAGCTCTGTGATGGGACTTGTCTCATGAAGAGCTATACACTCCTTTAACCTTTTTAACCTTTAACGTTCGGGATGCACAGATGCACAGACTCACAAACAGCATGAGTACATAATGCTCCGGCCACTGCGTGGACAGAGGCATAAAAATAGCCGAGACCTGGTGAGAGTGGATGTGTGGATGCTGGTGAGTGAGGAACGGGACCTGGGCCGGTCATTCCGATGGAACGTGACAGCGGAAGATCTCCGACACTCGATCTGTCGTGCAACTTGGACATTTCGTTGAAGTGACTGCAACAGTCGCAGTAAACAACATCACAGAACCTGTAAATAGATCAGAGTAAACAAGATATGCCAATTACTAAATGTGACGAGCAGTTTACATTACAGCTGTCAAGCGACTAATTTTTTTAATTGCATTCATCACGCGTTTACTTACTTTAATCGCGCATTAACGCATTAATTAATATGTCAACTTGACAGGTCTAGTTTATGTTGTAGGTTGCCATCAGCGAATGACTGTACGTCTTGCTGTTCAAGACTCATCTACAAGATGTGACCACTGTCGAACTTGCCATCAAACAATGATGCACAGCTGACAAATTAACCAACATTTGTTGTTAATAATTAATTGAATACTACTCTATCGTCAAATAACTGCAGTCTGATTGCATATCGGAACTTCTGCTTCATAGTATTCACTACGTCGTACGTGCATCAAATTTTTTTAACAGCATTAATTTTTTAATCGCGATTAATTGTTTAACGCATTAGTTAACACATTAATTCAATAGCTCTAGTTTACATAAACAAACAAGATCGGCTACTGAAGAGGAAACAGCGCATCCGCCATGCACTGTATTGTAGCCTGGCTATTGCCGATTTCAATCACCCCATTCTTGGACAGTCAGGCAACTTCCACGAATATCGGCACAAACCTTATATGGCCAGAAACACAGTCCCTGGGCTACATTTTTTCATGCAGTTGGGTTCTAAAGCCACGACACACACAGACCAGATATCCTGGCCAGAAACTGTAAATTAAAGCAAACGGCAATTCAACGTCTTCTGTTTCAGTGTCAGAGTAAGGACAACGACAGACTACTTTTGCACTTATCTCAGTGGTGACCAAATATATTAAAAATCACCACTTAACACTAAACTGTTGCATTTAGAGCAGTATTTGTGACTCAGATTTGCCACAAATGCAACGTTACACTTTTAGCCTATACGTATGTGCCCCACTCATAAAATCGTCGACTTTTTGCACTGGTTTGGCAAAGACGTTACTTGTTTACATCTATCTCCATTCTGAACACACGCACAAAAAAAACATCGTCCACTTTTATGTCGGCACTGCAAACTAAGTCTCAAATCACCGTTCTTCGTCCATCTCTATGGTGGACTCGCTCTCGGAGAGACGACGACACAGCTGCTCGCGTCGTTCAATTTCCATCTGCAACTTGCGCTGCAGTCGAATGTTCTCCTGCCGTATCTGTCGCTCTTCCTCAGCGTAACGCTCCATCGACTCTTGGTCTACGATGAGCGACACAAACACACTGCACGATAAATCAACATCACTGCAGCACGTTTCAAATTTCAATCTAAAACTTTTCATAAGCTCAGACAGAACTCAACAACCTGTGAGGTTCTTGTTTGACCTCAGATTATATGAGAGACTGAAAGGATTGCGTCGACTTGCGAGTTTGAATAGTAAGTCTGAAACTTATAAAATTACTGAATCCGATCTGCTGTAAAGATCTGTCACACTCTTGTGATCAGGTTTTTACAAGGTAACGCAGCTGCACAAACTGTATAAGGTGAGTTAATTATACACTATTGTAAATTTCCTCTAATGTACATCTGGTTGAGACTTGACACAAATTTATGGCAGCAGTAAACTAGACAGTTAGAATTCTATGCACAACAATGAGCTCTGTATGCCCTTGGTCACGCAAGGACCTTGATCTTTGACCTTTAGGCCCCCAAACCAAATAAGATCGTCTTTGTGCCAAGATGCACGAATGACAAAAGTTTGGAGAAAATCCATCAGTGCGTATCACAGACATAGCGGAACCAACATCGTGGATTGTTGCATCATGTGCTGGAGGCATAAAAAAAGACAGCTAGTTAAAATTCATCTGAACGACTAAAAATTAATATACCTTTGACGTTTCGACTTCCACCGGAAGTCTTCATTAGAAGAGTGAAATATCAATTCTTCTTCCGGTTCTTGGCACAAAAAGTAGCAGATGTGCCAAGAAAACAGTCGTACGCGTGACTGAGCTGGTAAACCGGAAGAAGAATTGATAGCAACTGGCAATTATTTTCGAGCAAATGAATCTACTCGTTGCGATAATAAAGGACATTTTTAAGAAATACAGCCTCGTTCAACGTTGTTGTAGTCGTGGCCACCATTATTGCCCTTATTACTTATTCACCATTTATTTTAAAATTTTCACTCAAAACAAACACTAAAATACAGCTATTACCACTGCTATTTTCGTTTTTGTTTAAACAGCACAGTTTTCTGGAGCTATTCGAAGTTAGGCTTGTCCTCAGAATTAAACTTTTGGGAAATAAAAATCTTAATCTATATGCAAATTCTGGACTACTGCTGGTCCTGACGCCTTCCTCAAACCCAGCCAGCGACGTTAAAGCAGTACAAACTGTAAGAGATCAAGTCATACACAGCAGCATACAATTAATTCCCCAAAATTCACCCAAATGAGTTTTAAAAATGTTGCCAGTTATTCTAAAATTATAACAGCAGCACACAGCAGTAATGATAGCAGTTAGTACTGGTGATGGTGGTAGTAGTAACAGTAGTAGTAACAGTAACAGTAGTAGTAACAGTAGTAGTAACAGTAACAGTAGTAGTAACAGTAACAGTAGTAGTTGTTGTTGTAGCTGTAGCTGCGGCAGCAGTAGTATTGATTGCACAGGCGATGACAAAGAAACATGCACTACACCACGGCACTGTACCACTCACGTTCAGTCTGTGCCATGCGCAGCTGTGACTGCAGCCTCGACACCTCGGCCTTCAACGTCTGAATGTTCTGCACCAGATTGCTGGCGACATCCACGCTAGAATCCCCGGCATGGATCGACCGCGATCTCCTCGGAGGTGACGACGGAGCGGATATCGGCTGATCAAGCTTCTCTTGCAGAGCTCTGAAACCGGCAAAAACACAAATACGTCATTCAGTCAACTAATGCTTCTGCCTTGCCTATCGGTGACGGGCGGAGACATAAAATGCTGGACGCACGTTAAAATGCAGCTTATTGCTTTTACTTAGTGCTGTGCTGTGCTGTTCGTAACATATGCCACAGAAATGATGTCATAGTCTGCACAATAGGTGTGCACATATGAGACACAGAAATTGACACGCTTATTCCCTTATTCACCTGTTGACCTTCACAGATTACTGAACGGCTTATTGCATCACACTAGGAAACAATTATGAAAGGTACTATGGACCCGGAAGGCACGCGCTTGCTTACTTACTATACTATATTCCTACGGTAAGCCCCACCTGTGCATAAATATTCATCATTATGCTCCACTGTGCATCGTGCTGCAGCAGGTGCAGTGCAGCGCATCCTGCAGCAGGCCGCTGTGATGCACGCTGCACTACACACACTGCGCCGGCAGTATAATGTGCAGTATTGAAAGCATTAATTAGATAATTACTCATTAACTAGAAAATAAGTGGAAAATCTGAGATGGCAGATCTGTGGGGAGTGTCAGCATGAATGTGTATGCAAAGTTTCGTTGCGTTCCGCTGCGTATTAAGAAAGCCATAAGGATTGTTAGAGAACTGATAACAACAACAAGAATAAGAACAACTAGAGTGGCTTTTTGGGACCCGCCTTCCGGGTCCAAAAATCCAGGACTCATTTCTGATTGGCTGAGTACGTTGCAGCAGTACCATAAAGACAGAGGCAGCATGGAAATATCGTGGGACAACCAGTTAAGTGTCTGGACAAGAACTAGGAAGTGTAACTCGACACGAGACGTTGAGTACTGTACAGAGTGGTCCAAAAAAAGCGGTACCCCGGTTTTAATTTTGCGATAACTTCCGTAAATGTACACCGATTTTAACCATCTTTTTACTGTTACAACAAGAAATGTATGACGCACAAAAGTAAAATTACGTCTGTCACCTCACCTGTGTTCTGTAACCCCCATACCTAGCAAAACACACACTACTTCTAATATCCATGCTACATTTTCGAATGCGTAACATTCTAAAGTTTACTCAAAACAGTTTAGTTGTATTTATTCCATACTTGCTTACTTATTCACAGCAATGCTTTATGATGACACTATTAACGTCATATTGTGTTTATGGGTAAAGTTGTCTGGTTTAATGGTTTTAATCGTTTACGTGGTTTAATATGGGTAGAATAACGAAGAACGATCGGTGCTTGATTAAAACCATTAAAACAGAAAACATTACGCATAAACGCAATATGACGTAATA
>Ga0209679_1001085_pt1 | contig 11096 bp, 11 predicted proteins | sample WorMetHEROISLAND_4_FD_187408 | JGI IMG/M metagenome (GOLD analysis project Ga0209679, IMG submission 187408) | Marine gutless worms symbiont microbial communities from Max Planck institute for Marine Microbiology, Germany - Olavius sp. 2 HERON... ...
GTGTGAATTGGTCGCTCTTACACGGAGTTGTAAACTGGTAAGTTTTTACATTTAATATTTGCTGTTTTATTAACAACTTCCACATTAATTTAGCCTCAATGGAGTTTACAAAATTTTAAGCAGTGGTTTGCAGATATATTTAGGGGTTAATTTTCAAGATACGTCTTAGGGTATGCCAGATATTTTAAGGGTCACGTGACCTATGCCACGCCACTTTTCTAGATTTATCTTTGCGGGTTTTTGAGATATTGCCACTGTGCATCTGTGTACCAAATTTCAAGTCTCTATCTTTACTCGTTTGGAGATACGTTAGGGTGTACGCCAAAATTTATGGGGGTCACGTGACCTAGGCCACGCCCCTTTTCCAGATTTTTCTTTGCAGGTTTTTGAGATATTGCCACTAGGCATCTGCGTACCAAATTTCAACTCTCTAAGTCTACTCGTTTTGGAGATACGTTAGGGTGTACGCCAAAATTTATGGGGGTCACGTGACCTAGCCACGCCCCTTTTCCAGATTTTTCTTTGCGGGTTTTTGAGATATTGCCACTGTGCATCTGCGTACCAAAGTTCAAGTCTCTAGCTCTACTCGTTTTGGAGATATGGTAACACGTGCTAATTAACAAAATACATTGTTCAGCCCATATTGAAGGCCAAAACCGCATTGCGCATGCGCCGTGGCACGTGACCTGGTGGTAGGGGGTCAGAAATAACCACATATTTGGAATCCCCGACCCCGATTCGTCTATTCACTGTACAACTTTTAGGAGGCTCCGGTGACGATTAAAGGTACTTTACTTATGAGCCACCCCATTATAAAGCGTTTTTGGCCGAAAATTTTCTAAGTCCCGCCAAAAAGGGGTCTAAAAATTCATGTTTTTGGGGATTTAGGAGGGGAAAATGTTTGACCTTGAAGTTGAGACCCCCCTAGGAAATCAATCCCCACCGGAACACGTCGTCTGACGCAAAAACGGTGGCGATACTCCCAAAAATGTGTTCTCCAGAGCTGCGCAAGAAATCACAAAAAAATAAAATAAAAAAAACATTTGAACATGATATTTCACCCCATTGCCGGAGGGCCCCTGCTGGGCCGATTGTTCTGAGTTTTTGCATGTTGGGTAATCACGCGTACCAAATTTTAAGTCGATCGCATCTGGGGTTACGGAGCTACGGGGGTCCAAAATCGGGGGTTTCCTATGCATTTTTGAACCGCCCTTACAACAGTGTTACGCACTACCGTGCTACACTGTGATGTATTCTTTCTATATTTTTTTATATTTTCCATGTTCTACAGGATTGTGGTTTGTCAGTTGTATATTAAAGAAATATTTGATTTGATTTGACAACAACAACTACTACTACTACTACTACTACTACCAATAACACCACCGCCATCACAGTGGCCACTTATACTTTAACTGCAACTACAACAACTACAACTACAATCACAACAACAACAGCTACAACAACCACCATAACAAGCATCACCACCACCACCACCACCACCACCACAACAATTGCTACAAGTACTACCAGTGCTACGAGTACTATAAACCAAATCAGTCGCCTATATACACAGAGATAAGACACATCTTTAGTAGTAGAACTCACATTATGGCCTACTGCTACTACTACTACAACTACGACTTCGACTGCTGCTACTGCTGCTACTGCTGCTACTGCTGCTACTACTACTACTACTACTACTACTACTACTACTACTACCACTACTACTACCACCACTACTACTACTACTACTACTACTACTACTACTACTACTACTACTACTACGACTACGACTACGACTACAACTACTACTACTACTACTACTACTACTACTACTACTACTACTACTGCTACTACGACTATGACTATGACTACTACGACTACTACTACTACCACTACCACCACTACTACTACTACTACTACTAACTACTACTACTACTACTACTACTACTACTACTACTACTACTACTACTACTACTACTACTACTACTACTACTACTACTACTACTACTACTACTACTACTACTACTACTACTACTACTACTACTACTTACTACTACTGCTACTACGACTATGACTATGACTACTACGACTACTACTACTACTACTACCACTACTACTACTATGACTACGACTACTATGAGTACTACTACCACCACTAACCTCCGAGCCGTTGATGTGTTTAAGTGAGAAGTGTGCCAGCCTGAAGACGACGTAAGGTCTCCAGATTGACAACTTTGTGACTGGATTTCCTTCAGCATTGATTGTCAAGTTGTCCAATCTTCTCATACTGGCCAGAGCATTCAGCTGTGTCAGCGTCTGGATGTTTGTCGACGTAAAAACCAGCGACTGTATAACCACACACATACAACCATCCGTAGTTATACAAGTATGAAAGGTGCTATGGACCCGGAAGGCACCCGATTGCTTACTTACTCTACCACATGACTACGGTATAACCACAGACATACAACCGTTGTCAGTTATACAAGTAGGAAAGGTACTATGGACCCGGAAGGCGCCTGCTAGCTTACTTACTCTACTATATGCCTATGGTAAGCCCCGCCTGTGCATAAATATTCATCATTACGCTCCACCGTGCATCGTGCTGCAGCACGCCACTGCGGAGTTAGTGAAGGTTCAATGTCAAGTTGTAAATCGACAACACGAAACGACCTTCGATCACAGGAACGTGATCCGCTGAAAAGTCTGAAATGGTAGATCTGTGGGGAATGCCAGCTCAAATGCGCATGCAAAGTTTCGTTGCACTGCGCTGCGTACTAAGGAAGCCGTAGGGATTTTTAGAGAACTAATAACAGGAAGAACAACAGCAACTACTAGAGTGGCTTTTTGGGACCTGCCTTCTGGGTGCAATAAGCAACAGTCGGCCTTGCAACAATATCCAGCGGTTTTCCTCCGGCACCTGGCCTATGTAGCACTAGTAGTAGTTGTTGTTGTTTGTTGTAGCTGTAGCAGTTGTCGTAGTTTTGTAGTAGTTTTGCAGCAGCAGCAGCGTTCGGCGGAAACTGGTGCCACCTGGCGGACGACACCTCACCAACGTAGTAAGTAAGAAAGTACGTAAGAAAGTACGTAAGAAAGTACGTAAGTAAGTAAGTAAGTGTGTAAGTAAGTAATAAAGTAAGTATGTAAGTAATAAAGTAAGTATATAAGAAAGTAAGTAAATAACTGAGTAAGTAAGTAACAAAGAAAGAAAGTAAGTTAGTAAGTAAGTAAGTAAATGAATAACTGAGTAAGTAAGTAAGAAAGTAAGTAAGTAAGTGTGTAAGTAAGTAATAAAGTAAGTATGTAAGTAATAAAGTAAGTATATAAGAAAGTAAGTAAATAATTGAGTAAGTAAGTAACAAAGAAAGAAAGTAAGTTAGTAAGTAAGTAAGTAAATGAATAACTGAGTAAGTAAGTAAGAAAGTAAGTATGTAAGAAAGTAAGTAAGTAAGTAAGAAAGTTAGTAAGACAATAAGTGACTAAGTAAGTAAGAAAGTAAGTACATAAGAAAGTAAGTAAGTAAGTAAGAAAGTAGGTAAGTAAGTAAGTAAGTGAATAATCAACATAGAACTCACAATAACGTTGGGAAATCTGACGCGAATCTTGGTGAGTATTTTAGCGACGTCGTCAAAGTCGACGTAGTGGAAGTGAACTGTGTTGACACAGCCGGCTGCCTGGAAACCCCAGCTACGATCGAATGCATCCAGAGACCGACAGCCATACAACTGCAGAGTGTCGCCTTCGATCTCCGACAGACTTTCTGCGTTCTGGTTGGATGCGTCGCTGTAAAAGCATCATATGCAAGACACTTAAAGCCTATATCACAAGTGTGATTAGACTATCGACGACTCAGGGTTAGCACGATATATATCGGAGATATATATCGTTGATATATATTGGATATATATCCGATATTATCCAGTTCAAAAATATCGGATATTTTCGATATTTTCAAAATCGGATATTCTCCATATTTTTCAACATTACTTTATTACTTGATGTAAAAACGTCACTAAAATGTGAAAATAGACATTTCAAGTTTTCAATGCTGCTTATTATTTAATTTTAACACATTTTTTACCGCACGATGCACGTTGTGCAAAGCGCGGTATTGCTATTGTTATTATTCTTAGTACCCCAATTCTGAAATATACAACTGAAACACAATCCTTTCAATTGATATCACCCAATCCAATGCTGTAAAATGAAAATATCAAAAACATCGAAAATATCCGACATTTTTGATATTTGGAAAATATCACGACATTCTTCATCCCTGATACGACTACGATACGACGATATAACGACCCATTCGACTACGACGGAAGTGATCGAAATTACGATATGCATTGGATTCAACTGCGATACGACTATGACGTGACTACGACTAAAAATTGACATGTTCATTTTTGCTCGCGTCGATTGGAAGTATGTGGCAAAGTTTGGTGACGATCGGCCAAGCAACCTTGGAGATTAGGAAGCGAAAAAATGGCGGGCGGCCATAATAACACTGATAACACCGGTTAATACAACTACGACTATCGCTACTGCCACTACTACTACAGTCCTCCGTGCTGTAAAGATCTTTTTATTGCAAATTTTCTGCGAAGTATAACAGCGTAATAATTAAAAAAATCGGTCAATATTTAGCAAAGATATGAACAAGAGTTTCGTGTTTTGTTTTTTTTTGACTGACGGTGTACAATCATGCTGCTGCTGCTGCTGCTGCTGCTGCTGCTGCTACTACTACTACTACTACTACTACTACTACTACTACTACTACTACTACTACTAATACTACTACTACTACTACTACTACTACTACTACTACTACTAATACTACTACTACTACTACTACTACTACTAATACTACTACTACTACTACTACTACTACTACTACTACTACTACTAATACTGCTACTACTACTGATACTACTACTACTACTACTACTACTACTACAACAACTACTACTACAACAACAACAACTACTACTACTACTACTACTACTACTACTACTACAACAACTACTACTACTACAACAACTACTACTACTACTACTACTACTACTACAACTACAACTACAACTACAACTACTACTATTACTACAGACCTCTGTGCCGTGTCCTGTGCCTGGGTAGTGATTGCAGGTCCAACAGAACTTGGTCTGGTGTTGTATTCCGTCACTGGAGCACTGTTCACCCAGTCCTTGTCAGAGTTCGTACTCAGTCGACCACCAGGAGGACTACGAACCACAGACAACGACATCGACGTATTTTACGAAAACGGTTTAACCTATCGAAACGAGAACTTGTTCACTGTGTACACACGCTTATCCTTATCCATTTGATGCGTATTTAGACGGCGTTCGCGCAGCGATGTGCGTGCAAACACGCTCAGCGCGAACCGCTATCGAAGATTTCAATTGATCCCTGGGGATACAAGGGGCGAATTTTAATTTCGCAAAATAGCGCATTTTGTAGCTGGAGAGACCCTTACTAGTATACGAAAAACTGAACACTGTCGGGAGATGTTTAGGAATATTCGTGTGGATTTTTTTCAAATTCGGCGTAATCGGCGAGGGGGTACCCAGGTTTCGACCTCCCCTCAGGGGACGCAATGGGTCTCTGCGGTTGCATTTGATAGTAGTAAGGTAGACGGATGTCCGAACATTGTACCCGCGCTAATTTGGTAACGACAGCTGTTGCGGTTCCGGAGATGTGAGGGGGCAACATGAGTGACAAAAATGGTCATAAATGGGCGAGAAAAAAAACTACATTCACCTTTTCCCAAATTTTTATATTTCGTGTACACGGAAAGACATTGTGCACAAAATGTGTGAATTTAAGAAAAATTAATATTGTAAAGAAAAAGTTAGCCTATACCCGTAATGCAAAATTTTTAAGAAATGTTCATAAAATTAGTTAGGGGAGGGATGCAAAAAATATTTTTCCAGAAATTCATCCGAATTGTGGTCCCCTACTATCGTGCCAAATTTTGTCCAGATATGAGCAGAAATGGCGGATTTATTCACTTTTTTTCGAAATTTGCATGGCGCCCTATGGAAGTGATATATATAAAGATTGTCCGAAAAAGTCTACAAGCGGAGTCGGGATATTAACTCCTTCACAAGAAGAAGAAATCTACGTTGGCGGAATTTCCGCCACCAAACCGTGCAGAAATTTGCTAGGACGGCGGAAAACCTTATACTTAAGCATACTGAATGGTGCACAGTGTGTGAAAAATATAACAACGAACTGGAGTGACTTACGTATATGTATGAAAATCAATCAAATGCACTCAATAATTCATAAACTCCCCAAAAGCATAGCTACTTCAAGGTTCCACTGTGCATATAAATGCGAAAAAGTAAGACAGTTATACAGTCTGTGCAGGATGCAGGTATTAATTGCACCAAATTAGCAATTCATGCAAGGTCACGGCCAATTTTCCGCCGTTGCAGCATTTTCATACGCCCTACACTGGCAGAATTGAGTGACGCCGATCTAGCAGTATTATCCATATCCATATATTCGTATATAAGACGTTGACAAAACGCAACGAAATACCACGCGAAAGCAGAAATTACGACAAAGAAAATGCAAATCATAAATCGTCAATATGCGTCTTTATACAACATTCTGATGAAAAACAGTGAGTCATTGATATGGGTGGATTTTCTAGTTAATTCTCTGTTATGTTGACGTGACCGGTGAGTAACCAAGCTCTGAAAGCCAGGCTTTAGAACTGTAGGCCTAGATATACCGGCGCAAAAATAGAATTTAACGTAAAATAGCAATTCAAGGTCATTCAAGGTCACGTATTTATGCATCAGTAGAAATCCGACAGGGACTTCCAAAAGTGTTCCCCAAATCCAAAATTGCCACCTCACCCCTGAGACTCGGACAGAATGTTCAGAGACATGCTGTCATTGTCAGCACCGTCGTATAGCGGTGACAGACACAACAGTCGCCAGATTAGTCTACGTGATTGTTTACGGAAATTGACAAATTCCCGCTCTAAATATTACTTTGTACATTAGATGAGGACGTTGCTACGTGTTGTCGCGTTTCGTCGCGTCACGTGTATATCTCTAATCTCTTTTCCTGCTTAAAACTGGTATTGAACAATTGTCTGCGTTCGTCCAAAAGTAGAAAATCCAAGCTACGTAGCTTTTTTACAGTAGTAAAACTAACTAACTAACTAACTAACTAACATTTGATGTAAAAACTGCAGGATGTGACAGTTACTTTAGACAATAACTGAAACAATAAACATGTTGTTTCCTGTTGTTAGTTTCTTAAAATGTGTTGTTATTGTTACAGAAGTCGTCTTGTTTCAATTGTTGCTTTTAAGACACTGACATTTCACAAGGTAGTGTAGCGACACACTTAAGATGTGGTGGGATCTTTAGTGATGATGTTGTTACAAATTCTCTCCTGATTCTGAAAAAGTGAAAGAATTTTGAAAATCGGTTAATATTTGATGAAGTTAAGGCGTTCAAAAATTGTACCAGCAACGTCTGTCTGACAAGAGAATTAAACAGCATGAAATTATGTTTGAGAAATGTTATTCAACGCGTTGTTCACGTTGATCGTATTGAAGGCTGCCACTAGCGAATCATTATTATCTGCTGAGAAACTGCTGGAAACTTTGAACAGCTATAAAAAGCCGCCGTAGGCGGCTTATCTAGGGTCTTTGCTATCTTTGGCATCGTTGAAGATACGTACAAGCTGTTTGTACCAAACCGGGGTTTTTCGGGGTCGGCCAATTTAATGGTGTCATTTAAACTTACCCCAGACCAACCCCTGTTGTCACGTAACCAATCGCTGTTATTAAACATAAAATTTCCTATAGGCTAAAAAACTGGCTAACTCGGCTTGTATAAGTTATAGAAGATACGTCCCCGATTATTGCACCAACCAGGGGGGTTTCGGGGTGGGCGAATTTAACTGTGCAAGCGAAAGTTGTCTCAGACCAACCCCTGTTGCCATGGTAACGAAAATTTGAAAATTTTAACAGAAAATTTGTTATAACTCAGCTTCTATAATAAGAGATAATGTTCCTGATTCTTGCACCAAGCAGATGGTTTTCGGGGTCGGCGAATTTAACTGTGTAAGTGAAATTTGTGTCGGACCATCCAGCTGTTGCCACGGTAACGAGAATTTGAAAATCTTGACAGAAAATTAGCTATAACTGGGCTTCTGTATATAGGAGATAGGCCCTACAGGGTGGCCCCAAAAACTGGTACTTTTTTTTGTACGCCTTAACTTTACCAAATATTAACCGATTTTCAAAATTCTTTCACTGTCAGAATCAGGAGAAAATTTGTAATAATTAACACTAGGCCTATCATTAAAGATCCCATCACACCTCAACTGTGTCGCTACACTACCTTGTGTCCTACAAAAGCACCACGACGCGGCGTTCGTCCTTCAAGGCCAAGACTTTCTTTTTAAAACATTTTACTTACTTATACATTTGGTGTAAAAACTGCAGGACGTGACATTAATTTAGACAATAACTGAGACAATAAACATGTTGTTTCCTGTTGTTAGTTTCTTAAAATGTGTTGTTAGAGAAGTCGTCCTGTTTCAGTTGTTGCTTTTAAGACACTGACATTTCACAAGGTAGTGTAGCGACACACTTGAGGTGTGGTGGGATCTTTAGTGATAACGTTGTTACAAATTTTCTCCTGATTCTGAGAGTGAAAGAATGTTGAAAATCGGTTAATATTTGATGAAGTTAAGGCGTACAAAAATTGTACCAGTTTTTTGGGCCACCCTGTAGGGCCTATCTCCTATATACAGAAGCCCAGTTATAGCTAATTTTCTGTCAAGATTTTAACATAGGCCTAATGTTACGTGTATCATGTCAGTTAGCTATTTCAAAGTAAGTAAGTAAGTAAGTAAGTAAGCCTATATTATAGTGCGCCTAAAAGCCTACATTTCGGAAAGTACCCAATTTTGTAGTCGTCTGATACCGGTAATCTGATTTGTGTACATGAAACTTGGATAAGGCTTTCTACGTTTTTACGTCTTTTTGACATGACACTTCAAAAAAACGTACAAAGTCACGTTTTTTGGATTTTGAAAAAAAAACGTAAAAACGTATTCTCGAACTATGCTTACGGTTTGCGAATTGCGGGATATTTTCGGGCGTAGAGATTGAAAATCGCCATTTTCACTCACGATATTGTGATTGTAGACCCCCTAGCGGAGGAACGCCCAGCAATATATCAACGTAATCTATGCATCGCTGACAGTACAGGTCTATCGTCATTCGTTTTGCCGTTGTTGCCCCTCAAATCTGCGAAATCACGCGAAATTCCGAGAAAATTCGAACTTATAGCACTTCAAGGTCATCCAAAGTCATCCACCTTGGTACCAATCGAAAGCGCATATGCAGCTTCCTATTAGTCGTTAATAGTAAGTTTGGACGTATCTCGTACCGTTTCCGAGATATTGACGCATAAATCTAGACGAGCGTTAACGCGTGACCGACCCCGATGTCCTTTAACGTCTCGTTTCTAGAGAACCCGACCGAATATCCGCACAAACCTTATATCGCCAGAAACTAGAGTCCATGCCGGAGATTTGCGCCGCAGGCAGTATGTGTCTATCTTTATTAGTTTTCACGCAATTATTTTCCGAATTCGCGGTATCAGCCAGCCAAACTGGCGCGAAAACAGAATTTAACGCCAAATAGCCCGTCAAGGTCATTCAAGGTCACATATTTTGGGGTCACTGGAAAGGCGGCGAGGGACTAAATAATACTGTATAATAATGTTGGCCTCATTTCCTAAGCGGCCGAAGGCGTAGTGTCCAAAACCCATGAAAATCGACGTTTTCAATTACCCCACTGTCGTTTGACGCACCCTCTCCAGAGAATCCCTGCGAATATCCGCACAAACTTTATGTCGCCAGAAACTAGACTCAATGACCTACAATTTTGCCGCTATAGTATGGGTCTATCTTCATTCAATTTTTTTGTGGTGGGCTTTCGGCCGTTCAAGGTCATCCAAGGTCGTTGATTTTGGCACCAATCAACAGGGCGTATGCGACTTCCTATTAGTCGTTAATAGTAACTTTGGTCCTATCTTACACCGTTTCTGAGATACGGCGAGTTATTGGCTGAAAATTGCGAATTTTTCCTACCCCACGGTCCCCACCCTTGTTTGACGCCCCTGTTCAGGGGGAACCCGTCAGAATTTCCGGATGAAACTTAGCGTACAAAAACTAGAGGGATGGGGCTATACTGCATGTATGGTGAAAATTGTATGATCTTAACTTCAACCGTTTTTGACTGATCCACCCGTGTGAGTGTGTGACGGACGGATGGACGGACACGGACAGACGGACGGACAGACGGACGGACAGACAGACGGAATTGCGATAGCATATGCGCGCGTACAGCATACGCTGTCGCGCGCAAAAACGACTGACTGGACAACAATATGACTGACTGCTGACCAGGAGTCGACTTGGTGTCGCAAAATGACTGGCGTCGACTTGCGTTGAATGTGACTGGCGGCGGCGACTCGGTCAGACAAGAAAGCCTAGCTGACGCAAAGGTAAGCGCGCGACAGCAGTGCGTGTATGAAGGTCATAGCGAAGAAATCTACAGCAAATCAACGATATGCGATTTCCTATTGATGGTTAATACTAACCGTAGCGGCATTACTTACGGTTTGCGAGATATTTTCGGGTGTAGAGGTTGAAAATCGCCATTTTCGCCCACTGTATTGTGATTGTAGTCCCCTAGCGGAGGAACGTCCAGCAATATCAATGTAATATATGCATCGCTGAAAAGTACATTTATTGGCTATAATTCTGTCGCTGAGAGTTTGTACATTCGTTTTGCCGTTGTTGCCTCTGAAATCTGCGAAATCACGCAAATTTCTGAGAAAATTCGAACTTATAGCAGTTCAAGGTCATCCAAGGTCATCGACCTTGGTGCTAATCGAAAGCGCGTATGCAACTTACTATTAGTCATTAATAGTAACTTTGGACGTATCCAGGGGCCGCGGAAGGTGAAGAAAAGTGGGGGTCAAAGCCCATGGCGAGCGCGTGGAGCGCGAGCCTATAACTGG
>Ga0209679_1001086_pt1 | contig 11094 bp, 4 predicted proteins | sample WorMetHEROISLAND_4_FD_187408 | JGI IMG/M metagenome (GOLD analysis project Ga0209679, IMG submission 187408) | Marine gutless worms symbiont microbial communities from Max Planck institute for Marine Microbiology, Germany - Olavius sp. 2 HERON... ...
AAGTTCGACAGTGATCGCACCTGGTAGATGAGTCATGATCAACAAAACGTGCAGTCGTTCGCTGACGGCAACCTACAACATAAACTGGACCTGTCGAATTGACGCGTTAATTAACGCGTTAACGCGCGATTAAAATAATTAATCGCACGATTAACGCGATTAAAAAAATTAATCTCTCGACAGCTCTATATAAAATACAAATCTTGGTGCATATCACTGCTGCACTGATCAGTCAATCAATCAATCAAATCTAGTATTTGTAAAGCGCTGCCTAAACAAAGGTCTCAGAGGCACCTCTTATGAGTAGGCTTGCACAAAGAGCCAAGTCTTAAGGCCCGTCTTGAACTGTTTGCGACTAACACTACTGTTCTTGAGATGAGGTGGCAACTGATGTCCCATGTGTTAAACTTACTGCTCGTAGCCACATTTATGTTATACAATACATAAAGTACAGGTGACTCTGAGAATGTGTGTGACAGGTAGTACTAACACTGCCGTTGCGGCAGCTGCTGCTGCTGACGCTACTACTCTGTCTGCTCGCTTAGCATCCGTGTCGTTGGATCCTGATGCCGGAAAACAGGAAGCTCCTTTGGACACTGGAACGTCACGGTCTTGTCAGGAGACACAAACTGACATCCAGACATCTCAGGCACCAAGCACTGTTGACATGGCAGTCCAGTGCAGCCCCGTCATGGCTGATAAACACACTGCTATGACGGACTGCAGAACGGTATGTTCAATTCGTTGTCGATCATTATGCATTAACGGTTAAAAGGTTAAAGCCTCGCCATAACCCCAGCCAACCAGGCTGGTACTCAATTTACTTACCCCGGAAGGATGGAAGGCTGAGTAGACCTAGGTAGCTTGATAGCGGCCCGACCGGGAATCGAACCCACGACCGTTTGATCACAAGTCCAACGCCCTAACCGTTATGCCACCGAGTCACGGAGGCAGTTATGTCATGTCCACAAGTGTGGTGCGACTAGAGGAAAGTGCTGCTACCTCAGTTCACAGTAGTTCACTCTTGGAGATGTGTTAACCCGGAATATTTCTGGAAAAATTGACCAGTTAAGAACGAAAGTAGTAGTATGGTGGTGCAGTGGTATTAGTAATGTAATGTAATGTAAAAACTTTGGTATCGCACCAGTGTTAAGACAAGCTTAAATCTGAGGTGCGGACAGTTGCCAAGTGGCCCTGGGCGGAAGGGTTATGGGCATGTGAAAAGAAAAGTTTTGAGATGGCGTTTGAAGCTATCTAATGATGGTGAGTATCTGATAGGAAGGGGTATATCGTTCCATATTTGGGGCGACACAGGAGAGAAAGCTCAGCAACCAAACTTAAGTTTTAGTTCAGTCGATCCCCGTTAGCAGTTGTTTATTAGTTGCACTCAGTTAATCAACCAGCTAATAGTGTATATGTATTGCAAGAAGACACTTAGCTGTGGGGTTAGAATGATGCCAAGCAAACCACCCAGTACCAGGTACCTAATAGTATTGGCCTCCGTTGATACCAGTACTCATTGCCTATACCAATACCGGGTGTGTGATGAAGCATTTTGTTGATTGTAACTCAGAAACTCTGTTCGTCGACGGACTACATAAAGGTAAAAGGTAAAGGTCCGGTACTTGATATGGCGCTGCTCCACGATGAACACACGCTCAGGAGCGCTTTACAATCTCGGAGAATGTGGGTGCCCCTGAACAGAACCGGTCAGTTGCAAATGTTCAAAGTGATGACCTCTGTCCTTCCCGCATGCACGCAGCCACCCACATTCTCCAGGAGAAGATACATGCCTGTGGCGTACTGAAAAGACATTATTTCCGGGTTCATGTTTCCCTAGGTAGTGCAGAGATATTAGTTAGGAGAGGTGGGATAATAAATCACCATTCAGTAGCATACTCTCTCAGTAACATCTCTGCCAAAAATTACCAAAATCGGTTGATGTGGGTTGAATCTATAGTGTGTAACATCAGTGTCGTTTTTTTTTTGATAGCAGCCCGACCGGGAATCGAACGCACGACCGTGTGATCGCAAGTCTGACGCCCTAACTGTTATGCCACCGAGTCACCGTAAACCTGGGAGTAGCCGAATTTTAGTCGACTCGCCGTCGAAAAAATAAATCTCGCTCGCCGCCGGAAAAAAATTCAAGCAAGTCAGAAATTCATTTTTTTATAAGTGAAGTGACTCCAGATTTTTCCAAGTCGAATTTTTTCCAATTTTCCGGTTCAATTTTGCTATTTTTCTGCAGTATTCTTTTAGTACTTGTTAGGTCTGCTCAGACTGCTCATGTTGTTTATACTTTATGTGCTGAACTAGTCTTCTGGTGGTATGTAGTAATACTCGGTGTCATGATTGCAATTGCATGTATACTTGTTTTCTTTTACTGTGCGATAACACAATCTTACTATTTAGGCCTATGTCGAAAAGTGAGTGACAAAATTTTGAAGTGAGTTGAAAAACAAAATTCCAACTAAGTTAGAAAGTGAGTTGAAAAAGTTTCAAGTGAGTTGAATTTCAAAATGTCAAGTCACTCCCAGGTCTAAGTCACCGAGGCAGTTATGTCATGTCCACAAGTGTGGTGCGGCCATGAGGAAAGTGCTGCTACATCAGTTAACAAAAGTTCACTCTTGGAGATGTGGCCGAAGCTGGTATATTTCTGGAGAAATTGACCAGTTAAGAATGGAAGTAGTAGTGTGATGATGCAGTGGTATTAGTTGCAGTCAGTTAATCAAAACAGCTAATTGCGTATATGTATTGCAAGAAGACACTTAGCTGTGGGGTTAGAATGATACCAAGCAAACCACCCAGTACCTAGTACCTAATAGTATTGGCCTCTGTTGATACAAGTACTCAATGCCTATACTTATACCGGGTGTGTGTTGAAGCGTTTTGTTGATTGTAACTCAGAAACTTGTGTGCATCGATGGACTACGTGAAGGTAAAAAGGTAAAGGTCAGGTACTTGATTTAGCACTGCTCCACGATGAACACATGGTCAGGAGCGCTTTACAGTCTCGGAAGTGGCAGCTGATTTGGCATGAGCTAATGATACTGCAGCGCATTATGTGGCCATCCATTGCCCACACTAACGAACAATTGGTGCAGCATAACACCCCAGCTGTACTAGACCACTTACACTTGTCTAGTAGCGTTACCATTTAGCTTCAGTGCTACGTACGTTAGCGGCCGCCGATTATGTGTAGGTTACAGGGACTGTGGCATAAGGGGAGGGGAGAACCATAACCACTAAGCTTTGTGCCATCGGTCATGCATGCCGACCTTTCTGTAACTTGCACTTACGGATGATTTCACGCACCACTGCCCCTCGTAGGCTCGTATATAATATCACTATTATGTACATATATTTGTTATCTTCATGACATGATGGAACCATCCCTATATTAGGATGTTTTTGTAAAAGTAGTATATTTAATGTTTATGTTATCTTTTTATATTTTAGCTGACAAATGCATACAGCGAATATGACGATCTGGCAATAATGTTCGCTCGTTTCATGACTGTCAACACCTTTGAGTTAGTCTTTATTGTTACATTCTTATACGTGTATCTACAAGCCTAGTGTTCATATTTGAAAAATAGCCAATGAAATCGTTTAAGGACTGTTCTCACTTTGGACAGTTTCTCTGTGTGGAGCTGATGGTTGAACAGTTTAGAAATCTGATCAGACCAGAACAGAGGCATTTGTAATGTAGTAATGGAGAAAAGCACTCGGAATATCACAGAGAGAATGCCATACCAGTGAATCAGTACCAGATGAATTAAATGCGGAAAGACAACCAGTGTCTGAAGTTGTCTTCACGGTTGGAAAAATCATGATTTTTTTTAAAAACCAAATAAATAAGATAGATTTTTTGATTTTTTAAAATTTGTATTTTCACACCAAGGTTTTACCAAATTTTTGAAACTGGTCTCAATGACATAAACAACATGGCCGCCATGCTTCTGCTGTTTCCGTTTATACTCTTGCTGGGCAACAAGTAAGTAAGCAACAATTAATCAAAGTTTCATTACCTTCGCTATAATAATAGGATGATGCTTTACAGCATAATATGAACTGGAAAACACGAAAATAAGTATGATTTAAATCACTTGGCTTTTAGACAAAAAATCAATTGGCGATTTAAATCACTATCGCGATTAAATTGGCCAACCCTGGTTATGTTGCTGAAGCCAGAGTACTTTAAGCAGACTTGTGACCAGAAGTGCTTTTCAATCTCGGAAGTGGCAGTCGATTGACACAAACTAATGGTAACACAGCACATTATGTGGCCATTCTGTGGTGTGTTAACAATGGTTGGCCCATGGTACAGCTAGCAGACATCACTATTCCAACCGGCCACGTTGTGCTTTCACCATTAGCCTATGGGCTACTGTTAGATAGATACGTCAAAAAATTGTTCATTCTCTGTATATTGGGACATGGTTACATATAAAATAAAAATATTGCAAATGGTTTTATTTTACGTCTATCCACAGTCGTCTGTTCAGCATGTTAAAAATTGTTCTGCAAGATTTGTCACTGCAGCATTTTTATTTCACATGTAACTATGGCCTAAGTCTTTCATTAGTCTTTGAACTGGAAATGAGCCTCCATTGCAGGGTTCTTGTTCAAAGAAATCTGTGGGTGATTTTACCGTCTGCTGTTCAGTTTGTTGCATTGCCTGCTTTTGGCCAGTGCCCTGGTATACTGCTTGGTGACAGAGGCACGTGTAAGTGAACGAATTATTACAAGACAGTGAAATGGCTGGGAGTCGAACTCTTGGCCTCCTCTTGATTGTGAGATTATGCCACTAAGCTCCACTCAAAGATGTACTAACCATATTCATATTGATAAAGATGTTTTAGAGTTGTCGTTGAAAGTAGTCTCTCATTTTTATTGGGCCACCCTGTATGTGTGCAATGCAGTGAAGCAGTGAAGAAGCACTATTCATAGTCTCCCGTATTTAATGTACCATCCTGTATGCATGCAGCGCAGTTAAGCTGTGAAGAAGTGCTGTTCATAGTCTCCCATATTTAATATACCACCCTGTACGTGTGCAATGCAGTGAAGCTGTGAAGAAGCACTGTTTATAGTCTCCCGTATTTAATGTACCACCCTGTACGTGTGCACTGCAGTGAAGCTGTGAAGAAACGCTGTTCGTCCGAGATGTCCAGCATCAACACTGACATGAGACTTCTCACAGAGAAGATGAAGAAGCTCCGCGGTTGCATGTCGCTGCTGATGGTGAATGCTGCTACAGTTTCTGTACTTCTACCCGCCAGCATTAAAGCCTATATCACAATTGTGATTTGACTATGATACGAGTACGATACCAGGATGCATTCAACTACGACGGAAGTGATCGAAATTATGATTTGCGTTCGATTCGACTGCGACACAACTATGACACGACTACGACGAAAAATTGACGTGTTCATTTTTTGCTTGCTTCGAATCACGTCGAATGGAAGCATACACACACAATACATCGTAGTCGGATCATAGTCATGTTGCAGTTGAATCGAACACATATCGTTATTTCGATCACTTCCATCGTAGTCAAATGCGTCATGGTATCGTCGTATCGTAGTTGAATCACAGTTGTAATCACGGTTTAAGACAGTTAATCCGAGTTAGTCCAGTTTAGGCCAGGTCTCCAAGGGCTGATCCATCCAGATTGCCGCCACAGGTTTTTCACAGGGATTGCCGTGCAGTGGGTTTTTCACTGGCTGGATGGCAGTGGATGCCCTCCGTTGCCTCGGAAAAGCATGGAGGGAAATGGTTGGTGCGTTTAGAGTTTTAGAATTACGTTGAATATTACTACTGATGTCATTTATTAAACTTAACTTAGCTATTTTCTTGTGATGGGGCAGAACACCATTTGAGGCAGCTGGAGTGGTATTATTATTATGGGCTGTATGCCCTTCCTCTCCCTGAAACAACAGCATCAGAACATAGAAGTTTGAAATATGATGCAAGTTACGGAGTAAAAAAATAAGTTGTTGTTTGGTGGCAAAGGAGACGCCGTGGAATCCGGAGGAAAAACCGCCAGTAAGTCGTGAAGAGACCGGCCGCCATTGGTCGGCGGTTTTTTCTTGTCCAGTCTCGACATCAGGCTCGAATGCTCCTCCCACCAGACAGGGCCGACATTTGTCAGATGGTGCCTTGCTGCATTCCCACCAGAACGAGGTAAGCCTGTCAGGATGAGTGATTTGTATGTGGTAAAGTAAGTAGACCGCCATATCCAAATAAAAAGAAAATCTGATTTTGCCGTGCGACTTTGGCAACAATGAAGATATTTTGCCGATTTTTATGCACATTTTTATTTCACCATAAGGGCAGCAGTACATATATAACAAATAAGGTGAAATAAATAAATAGTAATAGTGATAATAATAATAAACAATAAATAAGTAGTAATAGTAATAATAATAATCTTAAGTAACTGATAACCAAAACAATGCTATTACCTACTTTTTTGGGTAAAAACTTCATTAAAATATTAGGTCGCACTAAAGACTGCATCGTCATTTATTTACATCAAAATTACGTCATCACGAGGTAAAATGCGCACAGCTGTGGTGGATAATGAATATGTGCTTATTTAGGTCGCACAGGTTTTGAGAATGTGCATATCCATTATGACACGTATCTTTTTATCTGTAATATACCAGTCAGTTTCTCGTTAAATATTAGCTGTGTGTGGATAGTAGACATTACTGGTTGTCAGTTAAAGGTTAGGAAGGTTAAAGGTGTGTACTGCTCTTCATGGGAACCCATATAGGATCACAGTGTTACCTGCCACCGGCCACAAGTGAACGCACCCTGCCTGGGTGGCTTGGTGGCGTAACGGTTAGGGCGTTGGACTTGCGACCAAGTGGTCGTGGGTTCGATACCCAGTCGGGCCACTGTCAAGCTACCTAGGTCTACTTAGCCTTCCGTCCTTCCGTGGTAGGTAAATCGAGTACCGGCCTGGTTGGCTGGGATTATAGCAGGGCACGTTGACCTGTGTCGGGTGGCCAGTAACACTGTGTGATCCCATACGGCAAGTGATGCTCCATAGCTCAGTGATGGGTTTCCCATTAAGAGCTATACTAGGCGATGTTAACAATGGGAACCGATATGGGATCACACAGTGTTACCTGCCACCCGACACAAGTGAACACACCCTGCCTTAACCCCAGCCAGACAGGCCTAGTGATTATGTGAGATTTGTTGTCGTGTTCTCAACACAGGATATGACCGACTGTCGGAGTACTGGTAGTTGGCTTCATGAGACTGTCAACAGTGCATGGACAAATCAGCCGTTGCCGGAAATTCCACAGACGAGTCAGTGGTCGAGTCATTTGTCACCGTTTGTGAGTTCGCCGATGAGAGTGGATCGTAGCGAGTCCGGTGCGATGGACTGCAAGATGACTGCTGCACAAGGAGGACAGACCCTGGTACTGAGTGTTTTGTGGTGTGAACTTGACATCGTGAGATGATGATGATTGTGGTAGCCGTGATGTGTTCTTGAGATCGTGGTCCTGCTGTCGAGACTGGAAGTTGCAGTGTTAATCTTGTGGAGCTTGGTCTTACTCTTGATTTTACATTCTTGGTCTTGGTATCTCCTCTTGTTCTGTGGCTGATCTTGATGTAGTGCATCATGATATTATTCGCGGTTCAGAAGAAGCCGAGTTTTCTTAAAAAAGCCTAACCCACTGGGTTTTTAGATATCATTTGGTTTTGGGCTTTGTTGGTTTTTTGGATTTTTTTATTTGAACCAGCAGTTGGGAAGCTTGTTTGTTGTTTAGCTTATCAGCTAAGCTTTTATTTAGATTTGTTGATACTTTAGGTTATCTAAAAATTTGCAAATTACTTGTTGGTCGTTAGAAGCTGTAAACATAAAGAAATCTTTAATTATTACTGGCATGACAAACTGAAATTGAATTAAGTTTGGGCGGGGTTTTTTGCTTGGTTTTTTCAGCAGGTTTTACCCAGAAAAACTGGTGGGTTTTTGGGGTATTACTTAGGTGTCTGAACCCTGATATTACTTCACTGTTTTGTTGCTGTTGGTTGGGTAACAGTAAGAGAGTCTGGTCTGTTAAAAACCTGCTTCAGCAGCAAACTTAAAGTTTAGTGTTTAAAATTTTATCATTGCATTATGGTACAGAACCATTACCATTCAACTGGCTCCTTTGAATTGTTAGCAAAATTTGCCATATTAAAAAACATGTTGCTATTTTCTCTTTCTCTATATTGTATATATCTGACTCTCTGTTTTTATTCTGTATTGTACCTTGTGTACGATTAACGAATAAATTAAATAAATGTTTTCCCTCAATGACTTGACCTGAGATGGATTACTGCCAGAAGATTAGGCTAGTTAAACAAAAACCTAAAGTAATAGTATGATAAGTTGTCATATTATGCTTGCATCTGCATTGTAGGCTGCGGGATCAGTTAAACTGCCGACTAAGTCCAGTGGGTTGGTACCAGTTGTCAGGTCATCGGAGAACATGGCAGCAGGATTTACGAGTGATGTTGCGTCCAGTCAGTGCAATGCATTTCTCAGTTCCAGCTCAAACTCTGCTCAGGAAACCCTGTCTCCTAGCCGTCAGAATTGCTGCAGCTTTGCTCATGCGGCTGCCACGACCTCCGGGCCAAATGATGTTAGCATGAACGATGTGTATATGAGTGATGACGACGCGGAGAACTCCATGGATAGGTCTGCCAATCCGACCAGCTTACCGGATTCCACGTTCAGTAGGAAGTCGCCAACGGCCATGGTGACCAGTCCAGCTAAGCCTGCACCCGGATATCCAACGAGTGTCGTCAGTAATGTGCCTTCGGTGGTTCCAGACAGTGCCGGCGTCCGTCCTCCGGGATTTCTGCCGTCTTTCCAGCAGCAAGTGCCAGCATCCGTGGCGTCTAGTCCGTCAAAGTCTTCACGTAGTTATCCTGCCACAGATGTCGTCAGTAATGTGCCATCGCTGGTCCCAGACCGTACTGGCGTCGGTCCTTCTGGATTTCCACCGTCTTTCCAGCAAAAGATGCCAGCATCTGTGGCATCTAGTCCGTCTAAGTCTACACGTAGTTATCCTGCCACGGATGTTGTCAGTAATGCGCCGTCACTGGTCCCAGACAACAGCGTCCGTCCTCCAGGATTTCTGCCATCTTTCCAGCAACAGGTGCCAGCATCCATGGCATCTAGTCCGTCAAAGTCTTCACATAGTTATCCTGCCACGGATGTTGTCAGTAATGCGCCGTCACTGGTCCCAGACAACAGCGTCCGTCCTCCAGGATTTCTGCCATCTTTCCAGCAACAGGTGCCAGCATCCATGGCATCTAGTCCGTCGAAGTCTTCACATAGTTATCCTGCCAGTAATATGCCGTCGCTGGTCCAAAGCAATCCCTCAGTCGGTCCTCCGATATTTTTGCCACCTGTCCCACAAGAGCTGTCTGGCATGGCATTTGGCTCTGGAATGCCGATACCGATGTCAGGCGGAGATCTGGCACAGATGGAGAGAGTGCTGCAGGACAATCCGCAGCTGACGGAGCAGGTGACAGCACTCATTGTGCAGCACTATCCACTGTATGCTGCTAACCCGGTGACACTGCGGTTTGCCGTCTGCCGCGAACTGAAGCTGCTGCAGAAGTTCCGGGAGGAACAGGGCCGTCCTGCCATCCGGCCGGCACCATGTCCCACTTCCAGTGACATCTCTTCGACCTCTGTGGCCGATCCAGACAGCACCAGCAGGAGCAACAGTGCTACAAACTGTCAAGAAATCAGCCGCAGCAGAGAGTCGCTGGGCGCGTCTTCAGCAGCATCGTCATCGTTTGCGTGGAGAAACTCCGACGGCGGAACGAAGAGGTCGGCAGTGGCAGCGGCATCGACCGCAGTTCCCGTTCCTACCACCTCGGCGTGGACGGGCAGTGTTCCCAGTTCCGTTCTCGGTGACCACAGAAACCCTCGCCGTGTGAAAGTGCCGGTGAACCATTCCTCGGCGGGGCCAGGCAGATACGTTACCGATTCCCTGGACAGCTTTGGAGAGATGACCACTCCACAGAAAGGTTTGTTGGCAGTGTCAAATTCCTACTTTTTCACATTTTATTCTGGAAAATCTCAGTTTTGCACAGTTAATTTGACGTAAAGCGTAGAAGATTTTTGAAGGGCGAAAACGGAGAAATTATTTCGTGTCTTTGACAAACTTACTGAGCAGTTACTCTGTGCGTTTTATCTAATATAATATTGTGTGTGCGTATATTTGTTGATACTGTTTTATCAGTATTCATGGTTACCAGGGTCGGCAGTGCCAGATGCAGAATTTCATGTTGCACATGTTGCCACTTGCTGAGGAATTTGATGCTTGCCGTGGAAATGTGGAATTGCCAGTTTTTGATACATTCAGGGTGCCCCCTGGTCATGGAAAGTCATGGAATTTAGGAAGACCATTTTCCAGGCCTGGAAGTCATGGAAAATAGCGAAGATCATGGAAAGTCATGGAAGATGATGATAATGTGATGTAATTTTTACAACTGCACTGAGCAGTTCTGTAAAAGTGACACAAATTATGAACCGAAATGTGATACTGTTGACACAGTTTGCACTGGTTTACGTCAGGGTTGCGGCCTCGATGGAATCTCAATCGAGGCCGAGGTCAAGGCCGGGCCGTTTCATCGAGGTCGAGGTCGAGGCCGAGGCCAAATTGAGGCCGACCTGCTGGCTCTCCAACAAGCAACAAGTTTTCACTTTCGCAGCTTTATTTTTGTTTCTTCTTTGGCTGAAGACGAAGAGATCTTAAGTAGTAGTCTTAATTGCATTTAGTGTTGAAATGTGTTTTATAAATTAATCGTAATTAAGTTTAGTTAAGTTTTCTTTGTTCTTTTTTCTTCATGTATCTGCTACCATTTTGTTGGTGAATCAATGTAAAGAAGAAGAAAATTGAAGCACTGAGCCGTTGATAAATGATGAGAGCTGCACCGAACGTACGTCAGCCAGTTTACTTACAACTGCCGATACACTGAAATGTTAATTGCCAGCTGTCGAAGGATACAGCAGACAAGAATAAAGGACTTTTTCCGTACAATTCTGACAAGAGTAGCCGGCCTCGG
>Ga0209679_1001087_pt1 | contig 11093 bp, 9 predicted proteins | sample WorMetHEROISLAND_4_FD_187408 | JGI IMG/M metagenome (GOLD analysis project Ga0209679, IMG submission 187408) | Marine gutless worms symbiont microbial communities from Max Planck institute for Marine Microbiology, Germany - Olavius sp. 2 HERON... ...
CCGGCACGCAAGCAAAGCGCAAACGACAACCAAACGAAATTCTTACACGTGTATAATGCGCACCCCAACTTCAGACCAACACTTTAAAGACAAAATTGTGCGCATTATACTCGAGATTTTACGGTATATGAGCAGAACCATTTACGAGTATAAGGCCTTGCACAGTGACACTGTGGAATGTAGTATGAGTTGGGCCCTCTGTAATAAAACAGTGTTTTTGTGCATAGAGATTACAGTTACAGAATGAGCAGAGGTCACTAAGTCGGTGGGCACGAGTGTCTCTTGTTGCCTGGTAGTAGGGGTAATTATGGGCTGAGATCTAAGCAAGTGGAGTCAAATTACACAATAGTGGGAGACATAGGTTGGGTCATTGTTGGCCGAGTGGCATAAGCAATCGAATCAGATTTTCAGAATTGAATCGTGACTGAATGATTCCAACCATTAGTACATGCATCGGCATCAGCAGCACCAGTGCACCACCAAGCTGATGTACCGATGTCGAGCTTAGATGCTGATGTCCGATTTACCAATGTTTGTATCAGTCGCTGCGGTAGCCGAACTTATTGTTGTAAATGGTGAAATTGTGTTGCAGTTATCTGGTGATTTATTGTATTTTTATTTTTTAATCTACAGAATGGGAGGCATCATTCCACCTGTTGCACGAGATCTGCACAAAAAGCATGTTGAAAAAATGATCAACTTGGCTCTGGAGCGAGCGTCTGTATCAGCTGCGGTAAAGTTTGAATTTAATGTTGTGGTGTAAACGGATGTGGTAATTAGGTGTTTGCTACATTTTTCATCTGATGCACAGCATTATGTTTCAGTTTTTGTGAAAATTTAAGAATAAGATGTGAAATGTTTATTTCAGGATGTTGATGCCATTGCAACAACAGTTAAACCAGGTCTTGCACTGTCTCTGCTTGTTGGATTGCAACACGGTCAGAAGCTTGTGAAGTTATTTAAGTAAGAACATATCAATCAGTATATGATTATTTTTAGGTTATTTTTTGCGATGAAGCAGTGTATTTTTACTAGAATTTATTTATAACATTTTTTGTGACTTTTGACTTTATATGATTGTAGAAAACCATTCATTCCAATTCATCACATGGAAGCACATGCGTTAATGGCAACAATGACACACAGGTATTTTCTGTTTACTATGCTGTTTAAGTCTGCATATTTTGCATATCACATGTAGCACAGGTGCTATCTTTAATGACATTCTTTTACAGCTAGACAGCACAGCACTCAATAAAGTGCATACCTCCGCAGAGACTGGCAAATAGTAATCAAGCATGTAAAAAAATGAGATGTCTCTGCTATTCCATTGGCATTATAGTGCTACCATCTGGCAAATAATAGTAAATTCTTGTTATCGCATTGAAAGTGCATCATAGGATGAAAATTTGGGGTAAAATGGGGAAGGAAATCTGGATTGCCACCAAAATCTGATAGATTGGTCTTTGGGCCACACCCGCCCGTCCAAAAATTTTATCTAAATTCAGTTTTTAGATATTTTGCACACGCACATGCAGACAGACATGCAGATCGCTGTGAAAACATAATCTCCTCGGCAGAGATAATAAAGCAGATAATTATAGTGAAATTTCATACCATAATTTGATTTTGATTATTGTGACTGTCTATGCTGTATCGCACAGTTGCTCAAATTTCAAATTTTAATTATAATTTTGCTAATTGTAGTATGTCAACCAGTGATTGTTCTTGTTGAATTGACAGTGTGGAGTATCCTTTCCTTGTACTGTTGGTCAGTGGTGGTCATTGCCTGTTGGCTGTTGTTCGATCTGTCGATGATTTCCTCCTGCTAGGCAAAGGTCTGGATGATGCTCCTGGTGATGCATTTGACAAGGTAGTTTGACGGTGATGTTCGTATCATTCTGCTGTGTTTGCTGTGATGTGTGCTGTGGAAGTTCTGTCCTGCGTTTCCATTTATGTGTCAGTCTGGTGTTTGTGTTGAAAGTTGTAAGCCACTAGACACAGTATCACCATTTTATGGTTGAGTAATTCTAGCATATTTATGTCAGTATTGTGCAGAATTGCACTTGTGAGTGTAATGTGGATTAATGGAAATTTCTTTGTTCTATGTCTGTCGTAGTTGTTGCAGTCTTTGTCATCGCGATGGGTGTCAGGTTTGGATGATCGTATAGCTTCTTGGAAACCAGAGAGCGTTTCTAAACAATCTTTATTTATAAAACCAAAGAAAATAATGTAAAAAATAAGAACAAAACAACAGACACGACATATCTCATCGTTCAATTCACCACCTCTACTACTAACACATTTGCAGAACTGCAGTCAACCCCGCCTACTATTCCATCCGGACCAATCAGAACTTGTTTCCACGTCCAGTTCCAAAATTAACTCAGCAACAAAGTTATGATTGCCAGCAGGCTGCCGTTGTTGACATGTCTGCGACCCATGACATTAACAATCGGCCCTTAACTGTGCCCAGAAGCATGAAGAAACATGCTCGTATCCCATTTCTTTTGTTTTCAGGCGCCTTGTGAAGGTGGCTGATTGTTCAGTTACAGTTACTTAAAAGTGACAGTTTGACATGTATGTTCTCTCCTGCTCTTTCTGCTACTCTGATACTAATACTACTGTCAATTTTTGTTCTGCTCGTTTTATTCCAAAGTTACTGCAGGTTAGAGTGCGTTCGGGTCCCTAAAGATTAACTTTAGGAATTGTTAATGCAGGACTTGTTACAGGCTGGACGATCTTGCTGTTGCTGTTTGTCAAAGCACTGTGTTTTTGCTCCTATGTCATATTAAATGATTCAATAATGTTGCATGATTGTGTGTTGTAGACTGCACGGCGGTTAAAGCTGAAGTCTTTGCCACAGTGTGTTGGTCTTAGTGGAGGCAGTTCTGTAGAAGTTGTAGCTCGTGATGGTAATCCTCGTGCATTTGAGCTACATCACGTTATGACACAGGTTGCAAACTGCGACTTCAGTTTTTCTGGTATCAAGACTTGGGTGAAGAAAACGGCTAGTCTAGAAGAGAAAAAATATGGTAAGACACGTGAGATATTGTTTGAATATTGATGGTGATACAGTGGTGAATTATGACCATTTTATGTGCATAAAATATATTTATTTATTTATTTTACAAATTTCAACGTTTTGAATTAATGAAAATAAAGCCAGACATGTATAGTTTAATGTGAAGTAGAAAGCTGAAACTTTTTTAAGTTATCAAGTAATATAAGTACAGTCTGTGCATATATGCTGCAATAAGCAGAAATGACATGCAGTTTTGCTGGGGTTGCATTAGATACGTGATGGTGTACTGAAAATTAGTATATTACTGCTACTGATGTGCCATTTATTTACACTAATTTGCATTCTAGGTATAACAGCAAGTGAAGTGTTACCAAATGTTGCCGATATCTGCGCCACTTTCCAGTCTATTGTTCTGCATCACTTGGCAAAGCGTGTCCAGCGTGCATTGCTTTTCTGTGAGCTGAAGAAGCTGCTGCCTGTTGATCGACGAATACTGGTTTGTAGTTAGTAACTGCCACGTTGATGTCGCTGTTTTGTGTAGAGTGTTTGGAATGACTTTCGTATGTTATTTTTAAATGTTATCGACAGTTTCCTGTCAACCCTTCTGTGCATTAATGCTGTTGGCTGTGCAACAAGAAGGGCATCCGGCCTGTAAAACAAAGTGGAGTAACTGTGGAAAACTTGGCTGATTAAACAAAAATGGAAAGTATTAGTGGTAGCAGCAGTGGCACTAGTAGTAGTCAGTCAGCTGCCTGATGATTGACAGGGTTCCCATGAATCCTTGAAAATCCTTGAATTCTTTTTTCTATATTCAAGGCCTTGAAAGTGCTTGGAAACAGGGTTGGTGCTTGAAAGTACTTGAATTAGAGTTTCTGGGTCCTTGAAAGTCCTTGAATTTTCTTAGCTTGTAATACTGTTTCATGTAAGTAATGGACGTCTTGGCTGCCTTTGTGCTGCCTACTCAACCTGACAAACAGTGTCCGGTACGTCATCTGTAAATTAATTATGTTGGCAGTATTTTTAATGTGGTTTCAACTTGATTGCATGCAGTTTTACAGTTAGAGATATGTTATGTAATGTGTAATGATATGAAGTAATGTCGTCATTTAGTCCTTGAAAATTAATGTCGTGAGTCCTTGAAAGTCCTTGAATTTTACTTCATGACTGCAGTGGGAACCCTGGATTGAAATCTTTCTTTAATCTTTATGATTGATATGTATTCTGAATTGCAGAGGTCAGTAGTCAGTATTTGTCAGTTAGTAGCACGGAACTACTGTGGCTGTTGGTAAACTGTTGCACAGATGTTTGCGCGCTCGTATATTTTCCTCGTACTCCATTGTACATTTGTCGGCAGTAACATAATACTACCAAGTACCAGTTTCTGTTTTTGCTTAACCAGCCTGCTTTTCGTAGTTACTGCATGTTAGGCCGGATTAACTATGGGAGAATGTTTGCGAGATCAGGTTTTTGTAGACCAAATGCTGTTTCTATCACCCAACGAGGCGAAATGCTTGTCCGACAACCTGCTCCTCTTCAAAAATTACTGATTTTTTTCAATATGTATCACCTCGTCTCTGGAATCAACTTCCTGATGGGGTGTGCGGTTGGCAAAAATGACTTCGGTTCGGTTCGGTTTTGCAAAAAAAACTGCTGTTTTCGGTTCGGTTTTGGGTTTACAAAATTAACCGCGGTTTCAGTTTTTTTGGTTCGGTTAGGCCTACATTCGTCTGTCGACGTCGACGCCATCTTTCATTTACGCCTCTATGGTATGACGCTAGAAATGACATACTTCTGTGCTGAATTGGTCCAACTATTTGTCAGCCGAAGTGACTCAGAACTAGAAGTGCAGAGATACGGCATGAAGAAAAGTACTTTGGCTGTTGATCCTATCATGCTGCAAGATGAATTGTGAATGAGACAACGTGAAAAACCGAAGTCAGTTTTTCAAAACCGAACCACAGAAACCGAGTTTTCGGTTTTTGAATTTTGAGGTCGGTTCGGTTCGGTTTTTAGAAAACCGATGTTCGACATTTTCATCGGTTTCCGCACATCCTGCTTCCTGACTCCGTTTGCCAGCCACGACTTCACCTGTCTCTTCTCGTCTCATCACTGCTTACTTGTTTCATCCTCACCACTCTCACCATTTTCTGTCACCCAACCAACCGTTCTTTCTTTCACTCTGTCATCCAACTGTGCCAAATGCTCTTTCTGTCACCCAACGAACAGCGTCAAAGCTTTAAAGGAAAACATACTGTTGACTTGCTGTTGTGAATGCTTAGGCCAGTTATTCAGTTTCAGTCTCTAAGCTAGTGGACTGCACAATAATTGTTTTTGATTATATTTACATAATTAAACAAATGAACATATACATGATTAGTATAACTGTCTTCAGTAAAAACAGCGAACAAAAAGAAATTATTCTGTAATCGTGTAAAAGGTGCTGTCTGGTGGTGTGGCATGTAATGAATTTCTGCGAGCCGGCATCGAGAAGATGTGTGCCCGCTACAACTGCAGCTTGGTCTGCCCACCAGCACGGCTCTGCACAGATAATGGAGTCATGATTGCCTGGTATAACAACTGAACTATACTGTTTCTCAGATAATGTTAATGTTATGAGCTTTGCTATAGCCCCCCTCCAGAGTCCAGAATTGTTCCTTAGAGGTGCTGTCAGCTGCAACAGATTGAAACACTGCAACTCATTGAAACACGAACGTCTTCAACACTCGCTTGAAACAGTCCAGTATGTTGGCGCTGGTAGCCCGTGTGGTAACCAGCAGCTTGTTCCAATGCTGTTGGCCAGTCACAGAAAAGGCTTTCCGGCCAGATCTGTCTGTTGCAACATGTGGGACATAGACGTCAGAGATAAAGACATACGATATGTAGGAACGTAAGACAATCATGCTAAAGATCTGCAAAATTACTGTGGATTTTAAAAAAATGGAAAAATCACAGCAAAATCACGGTGTTAAATACGTCTTTATTGCCTTCAAATTCACTATTTGACACAGATTGTCTGCACTATAAATGCAAAGCATTAAACGTATATGTTAATGAAACATAGTCACACCATCTCATATCCCAAAATATAATGCAATTCATGATGATGATGATGAGCCCTGAGCCATTCATAATTAACAGTCAACACTCCGTGAATGGCACTTCACTTCGGTGGAAAGGACTTGTACTACTTGATTGGCCTGTGGTCACACTGTAAAATGTTTACAGATTTCATATTTTGCTCAGCAGCTTTATATCACACTCATAACACTTTATTGTTTTATGTGAAAACTAAGGTCTTTGCTGGGCTGTGTAGTGGGTACCCTATACAGGTGAAACAATTGTCCAGCAAAAATCTGGATCCATTTGGATTTCAGATGGTGGATATTAGGTTGCTTCAGTGCCGTCACAGCACATCTGAATCACTCAGTGAAATGTGATACTATACAAATTGATTTTGTATTTAGATTTAGACATTCAGTTTTGATATTCAGTATGAAATCAGTATATCCATCCTTCATCATGTGATTATTATGTGAATTATTGTTATTGTTTCCAGTAATTTTGTCCTGGATAATAGTTCTTGCTTTCTGCTGTTGGATACAGTTATACCATCGTAGAATAAAGCATGTACTGAAAATTCGGTTGTAAACCGATTTATTATGATTTATAATCAGAGTTGTTATTATGTTGCAAGGCTTTATTTTATTGAATTTCCTACTATATCGTGATTTGTCCTATGTGTCTGTTTATCTATTTCTAATTTAGGAATGGGATGGAAAGGTTCAAACGTGGCATTGGCATAGTTCATGATGCTGACTCAGTATCAATACAACCGAAGTATGTTGACAGTTGTCAGAAGTTTGTTGGCCATCTGGGCAGCTACATTTATACAGTTCATATTTTAAAATTATTTCTTGTGGCAAGTTTGAGATTAGTTTCTGTTTTAGTTTTTTAACATGCTTTCATAGCTGCATTAAATTTTGTTCTAGTTTTGGTTTCACTTTTGGTTATAGTAATAAGTCTCTGTACCATTATTCAAAGTATAAGTGTTCAAAAGTTTACATTCATACTGTCAGACATACATATAAAATATGCATGTAGATGTAAATAAGAATTAAGTGTACAAATTGTAAGGTATGCAGGGTTTATAGTTTTCCTGTTCTCTGTAGTTTATTTATCCTGATTTCATTTTCCTAATATACTTTCTGTTCTTGGTTTATTCTGTTGTCAGTAATTTCTATTCCAGTTCTTCAGTTTAACAAATGTTCAGTTCCGCTTAAATGGTAGGGTTTATTTCCTGTTACAGTTATGAAAATTTGTATTAACTGAATGGTGATATCAATAAATTGCATCGCATACTTATTTTTAAAGTTATATGACTATTTTGCCATCTAGTTATCCATGTTGTATGGCAATTCTTGTACATCTATTCATGTATTACACCAAGTTGTCTACGTTCAAGCTTCTAAAGTCGGTTTCTGAATTGCTGTGATAAGTAATGCCAGTACAGTGTTAAGAAATTGTCAGTGGTTGACTTGTACCACAGACGATTTAACATTCTACATGCTACATATGTTTCACATTGGACTAAACACACACTTGTTGTTTTTTGTTGAAACTAAGCATGATCAAGTCTTGTAGAAACCTTTTCCCATATTGAGTACAGGACATCCTTTATCATCTCACTGTTTTTGAGGCCTTTGCTGAAATAATCCCATTTGCTGCTCCAACGTAGCTCATTAAATATTAACTATTAATGATGTGTTATAAAAATTATCTGCAAAATATTACAAAAAAGTAGATAATTGGCCATTTATTGTGCATATACTTGAAAACTGGCTCGGAATTTTTAAAAGGCAACAGCTAGTAAGTAACGAAGTATATTTTCAGGGTATGCTGACATATGTATATTTTCAGGGTATGCTGACATATCAGTTATTGGTAAAACCTTAAAATCTTGTGATAAAATCTGTATCTGTTGTGGATATGATGGATATCAATGCATTCCTGTAGTGGAGTATTTGTAGTCGTGTTTAGACAAATCGTGTTGTAATATGCTGTAGCCATCTGTTGGACGTGAAACCGTAAATAATAGTGTAAGTTCAGATATTGTGATTTATTCAGTTTTTTAATTGCGTGGTAGTAATTTCTGTTATTAACAGTTCTGGTCGTCAGCCACAGTGATTTTGTGTTGTTGATGTGGCACATGGATCCACTACTTATGCGTGCAGTCATTGTCAAGTGGAATTGATTGATTGTATTACAGATGTCCGTTGGGAGTTGATATATCCGACGAACTTCAGCAATGTCATATCTCTCTACCACGAGTCAAAGTGTTGTAGATCAATGAGTGCCATGTTAAGTGGCTGTTGGTAGGCTGGAATAGTGTTGGATGCAGTGTCACAGTGTATGCACTTATCTACATTAACTGCAACGGTTTCAAACGCCAGCTAAAGACATACTTGTTCTGATAGACCACAACGCAGCACGTTGTGACATTGTTCTTAGTTGTGCTGTATAAATAACCTTATTTACTTACTTATTTGATGATTTTAATCATTTGCAAGACTTGCTGGAACTGACTATGACCAGCAGTCGTTGCTTCTTGTGAACTGTTGCACTGTAATTTGATCTCGGATTTCTGAAGACACTCAAATTTATTATTTCGTCTTCGTTTTTCTTTTCTTGACTAGTTTGCTTGTTATAGAAAGGAATATGTTGTGGCCATATTTTATTTACAACGTAATATTGCTTAGAGACGTTGTTGGATATCATGAAACGTGAATAGTAATGCAAGTCATAATAATTTCAGCCTCAGAAGCTGAGAATTAATAGACATTCAGAGATTTCAGTCAGCATTTGTGTCAGTTGTGATTTTTTGAAGACTGTTCTCAAACGTCTTCAGCATATAGTGCAGCTAATGTGTCAGTGTTACAGTGCGTAAATAAATAACCGTTACCAGTGTCTTAACGTTAATTAGTGACAGATAAATCACTTATGTTATGTTAATGCTGTTGATTTCTTTGAACTTATTGTTATGATTGTATTGTCTTCATTCGTACATCAATGCAGCATAAATAGTCTTACAAGCAACGTTGAAATTTCAGCATCTATTTTGCGTATTTTGATCAAATTTTCGTACCCTGCTCAGTCGGTTCCTAGTCGTAATTGTGTGAATTTGGTTAACATGTTTAGATCAAAAGTTGAAGCAGTCAAAGTGAGCAAAATACAGGGTGGCTCAAAAAAGTAAGCTGTTGATTTTATGCGGATATGTCAATGAAAACTGAGAAGATAGGAGGAACGTGAACAGAAACGAACAACTACAGAGAAAATGAAGCATTGTGTGATATTTTCACGTGAAATATTTTTGTCAGTATTGCCTACGTTTAAATATTCTATGACTGAAAGCAGTCAGTGAGTGTAGGAACAACAATTATTGCTAGGCAAACACGAACGAGAATGACGTCATTACAGTGTGCAGCATAGAATATAAATTATAATGTAACTACAGAAATAGGGCACATCATATTATTTGTTATTTTGTTATTTTTGCAACATAAATGGTCCTACTTCATTAACTTCGTTAACATATGCACCAGAGTACACGGCTTACTTTTTTGAGCCACCCTGTATATTTTTTGGAATACGCCAGTATTCAACAAAACAGCGCCGAAGTCACCGGGAGGTACCAGTGGCGGCCAAATTCAGCGTATCAGACTGTCTTAAGGCATGTGTGTGTGTCTAGCTCTAACATCATTAGTGTCCAACCGGACCACCGTTATGGATCTCAGCATTTCGGCACGAAAGCCAGCTAATAGCTACGGTACAGATTAAAGAAAAGTCGATCTGTCTTAATAGAAACTGAATATAATACAGCATTACAGTTTCAGCGCAGTTTAATTAACATAGGTGTTCAAATTGTGCGACCGTCATATTCTTAGACCGTGGTTACATATAAAATGAAACATTTGCAATGAAACATTTGCAAAAATGTTTTAAGAGCCGTCGACTTCCCTTTGCTATGACTATGACATGGACGTAAAAATGTAAAAAAAATTATTTTACATGTAACCACCTCTAAAACACTTTTGCAAATGTTTTGCAAATGTTTACGCTGGTTACGTGTAAAATAAAACACTAAAACATTTTTGCAAACGTTTTATTTTACATGTAACCATGTTCTTACGTCATCCGTGATAGCACGTGTCTCATTTGTCGCAGGAAATGGCACTTCGCACCGTATCGCACGCAACGATGAGCGCAGATTCCGCATCGATAAGCCCAGTTCGGATGAGACATGATGAAACCGTAATTGAGCTCTTATCAACTGAACAGCGTTCTTCATCGCGTGCGTGACTTTTTTTGCAGCTGCGTTACCGAGTGGTCTTCCGAAGATGTCGTATGCTCACTTGTCACTGTCAAATATCCGTTAGTAGCGTCTGCCGCCTACAGACCTACAGATGCCGTGTCGTTTACCCTCACCATTGGCCTGAGTCATGTTTTGCTCCACCAATTTTTAGCTCATTCCATTAGAATGAGCTTATGCAATCGCGAGGCGTCCGTCGTCCGTCTGTCCGTCCGTCTGTCTGTCTGTAAACTTTTACACGCAAGTCGCTACTTCTACCACAAACATGACTCGATCGCCACCATACTTGCACACGATGATCCCCACATGGGCCTGCATCCAGGGTGTGCTCAATGTCAAGGTCAAGGTCAAAGGTCACGTGATACGGGCACTTTTCTGCCTGCACTAAAATCGCTTGTTCTACCACAAACAGGACTCGATCGCCACCAAACTTTAACACGATGGTCCCCACACGGGCCTGCATCCAGGATGTGCTCAAGGTCAAGGTCAAGGTCAACATCAAAGGTCACGTGATACGGGCACTTTTCTGCGTACACTAAAATCGCTTCTTCTACCATAAACGTGACTCGATCGCCACCATACTTGCACACGATGGTCCCCAGAAGGGCCTGCATCCAGGGTGTGCTCAAGGTCAAGGTCAACGTCAAAGGTCACGTGATACGGACAATTTCGTAATTTTACGAAAATCGCTTCTTCTTGCAA
>Ga0209679_1001088_pt1 | contig 11087 bp, 6 predicted proteins | sample WorMetHEROISLAND_4_FD_187408 | JGI IMG/M metagenome (GOLD analysis project Ga0209679, IMG submission 187408) | Marine gutless worms symbiont microbial communities from Max Planck institute for Marine Microbiology, Germany - Olavius sp. 2 HERON... ...
AAGGGTCATGATGATCCTGTTTACCCAGTCAACAGCTGTTTTACACAAATATTTGAATGATGAACTTAAAATACTTTGTTTGTTACACTTTTTCCCCGAGGTTGCACAGAATTCACAGAATTCCCTGAGTTTTCCATGTTCAGAGAAATCCCTGAGTATTCCAGGTTTTCCAGGTTTGTGTCCACCGTGTAAATGTCGACAGAACACAATAGTTTGGCAACTTCAACAAGTCACCAATGTTCAGCTGGTTATGAATGGTGTTTTGGAGTCCAATGACCTTGGAAACGTCATCCTAGATGCTCAGCTGTCATTTTGAACGAAGTGGATAGTGCAACACGCAGATGGACAGCTGATGTCGGTTCAACAGTGTGTTCCAGTCAATTCCACACACTCTCTTATTCATGCATGTCACAAGTGGCTTTAACTACTGTAACACTGTCCTGCACAATGGTCGGCTGTAGTAAGTACTTTACTCTGCTGCCTGACTGATTACTGGTGTCAGCTGAAATCTGCTCACTATGGAAACAATACATGACACGTTACAGCAGTTCCCAATGCCTGACTGCATAACTTTCCAGATTACCCTGATGGTATTTGACTGTGTGAGGCGAAGAACTGCTGTCAGCAGACCACAGCAACATGATTATGCCATGCACATGCACTCCACATTTCAGTCCGACCAGTTTCCAGTGACGTGGCACTGCATGGAACAATATGATACCCAAACTGAAAACATTTTGATTGACTGATTTGTAATTACTGCCCAGTCTAACACTACAAGAGTCAACACAACACACCTCCATCACAAACTAAATGCACCATTTCTGTATAAATGCACACAGTTAATTCAGCACTATGTTACACCTTTATGATGACAGCTACAACTGCTTTTGACCTAGACTGGCACTTTCACCGCAGTGCATAGTTAAGTCAGCAATAGCATTCTTGAGTAACATGAACAGTGTCGAACACACTATACTCACAAGAAAGTAACAAAACAATGCACAACCGCATTACCTATACTGACGAAATGGATTTCAAGATGAATTTATGCGGAGATAATCTATATAAAATGGTAATATATGGTACAAGTGTATAAGTAGCATTCACTTAGTGATGAATTAACTACAAATGGCAACGTTAACAAGACATTTGTACAACAATGCTACACAATGAAAGGTAAGTCTTGATCATATGCACTAGTGTATAATAAAGTTATATAAAATCACCTGACTTTACTATCACCCTCAACATTTCCTCGACACCACTACTAATTCACTATCACACTATAACATCATTCAGCTATATTTACGACAACTGTTTACTGATAAAAACATAATTTAACTTATTAATCAAGCGACAACTGTGGACCTATGTTTAAGGCAACCTGAGTTCCATGCCCACTGAGACTTAGTGGAGTTGTATAGTGACGCCAAAACTGCTCCAGAAAATTTTCACATTAAAAACCGGCATGTATGAACAATCAAAGGTGTCTTTTTAATCAAAGGCCCACAAATCATTATTATTTTTTACAGAAATGAATGTATTTGACGTTATCATACTGAAATTTTTGAGACTTTAACAGTTTATTGCAGAAGAGATCGTGTAGTGGAGATATTTAAGACAATTACAGCATTAAAATACTGTTAACTATCACAACAGTTGTCTTAAGTAACTTGGTCTCTTAGCCAGTCACACAAACAGATAAGCACGTAAGTGCTTACTAATGCAAAATCTGCAAATAACTATAATTAAAAACTCTTAAGTTAAAAACTTAACAAATAAAAATTAACTGCAGATTACAGTGAGTGGCCAAAAGTTATTTAGCAAAACGTGGTATGAGGCATCAACAAACAGAGAAGTGATCTACTAAATGCATAACAAATCTCTTTATGGCCATTTTTAACTTTTTTACTTACCAAAGAAATGAACTACATCTATATTATGTCACAGAATGTTCAATTTAAGCAGATAACATATTTGTAATGTGCATAGTAGAAACTGTAGTAGTTTTACAAATTAACAGAAAAAATGTTAAGATTGATTAGTGATGACTTTACACAAGCAATCAGTTGAAAAGGCATTTTGCAGTTCACGAGGCATTTTGTGGAAAAAACCGAGTCCACAATTTTGGTAATGGAAAAGTGGACGGCCAACAAAAACTACACCTCAAGATGATCAGCATCTTATTTGCTGCATGAATGACTTAACATGTGACTTAACTAATACTGTCAGCAAGAATTTATATAATAAATTATCACTAATAATATATGCTTGAACTATTCATCAGTCCATACACAGTTACAGCTATTGTAGATAAAAAACTGCAAAGCCACTTACAACCAGCTCCAACTGCTGGAGATGCCTAAATTGGTGCAAATACAAATTACCTTAGCACATTTTTGATAAAAAGAAATGTATTTTCTAACAATTTGCAAGTTGTCCACAAAAGAAATGCACATGTATGGAGACAGGTCTGGAAACCAGATTGTTATGGGACACTTGGAGGAAGCATGAAACTGTCGGCAATGTTCTGAGGATGCATAACTTACCACAGAGTTGGAACACTACTCCCTGACGACTGCATGCAGCAGCATTTCCTACAAAGTGCTAATGTTGGCGACACGCAGTCAAGAAATTTGTTCAAGTATCTTGTAAAAGTCGACTTGCACATCTGATGTGGTTTCTTGTGTTTTTCTAGTATAACCTTCTTGCACAAAATAGAACATGGCTCTATTCCATGCACTAAATTTACAGACATATCAACAAGTGAGAGGTCTGATTGGTTAACAGTGTTTGTTGCGAAAGTGTCTTGTACAAGAACTTGCATCAAAATTTTATGCAACAGATTTGTACAAGAAACTTGTTTCTCGACTGTGTCATGAGCATAACAGTTGCCAGGTAACTATAGATAACTAAAGTTACTACAGGTAACTAACCAGGTTAACTATACTAAAACACTACCTTGTGCTCAGTGTTTGTGACTGGCTGGTTTTCTTATTAGCAATACCACAATGTTGGGTACTAACAAATGGCCACACACCATATATATTTATGTATTTGCTATGCACGGGTATGAAAAACATGTTTAAACACACTGGTTACCTTCAGTTATCACACATTACACATACATTATTATTATTATTGTTATTATTACTACTGTTTGCATTATATCAAAACTAGTGACCTACATGCCACATTTCTCTCCGTCTCAATTTATTTTCTGTGGTCACTTCAAGCGCAATGCCAAAACGAACTGAAATATTTAAACGGATTAAAATTTTAATGACTACCCAGTAGATGATCAATAGCTCATTAAAATTTACAGTTCTGTAGATATGTTTAGCGATCAGTAAAACAATCCGCTGTCAGACACATCAAAACACAGGACAGCACAAGACACAAAGAACACTGAATACACGGACACAAACAGCACAGACACCGACAGAGATGTGATTGTCTTACCATGGCACACAACACAATGCAATATTTCACAAATACCCACTACTTTGTTCTGCACAAACAATGACACGGGACTGACTGACACGGACACAGTCGGTCGTTGTGACGCTAACTTGCTCAGTACTTGGTGCTATTTCTGTGCAAGCCGTGAATGTGCTGCACGACCAGAACATCAAGCAGGCAATTGTTCGCAGCAATGCCAGACTGCAGCAGATGATGATGATGATATATAAGTCTACTGCAGGTGAGGATCATACAGCCCTGGTGTCGAGCTTGACACACCTTCACCACCTCCATAGCTGCCACCCTGTTGACACAAAAAAATAAAATAAACTGCTGTCTTATGAACATCCATCAGTGCACTAAGACTTACAGTAAGTATTATAAACCTGTCTGTTAAATTACACAAACTCTGACACATGTCAACCGATTTTCAGTTTTTGGCAGACATACACTATAGGAAATTTGCAAAATGCCAAAAGGTTGCATATAATTAACCCACCTAACGTGTTTTGCGTAACTGCATTACCTTGTAAATTCCTAATCGCAATTTTAGTTGTCTTTCACTGCTAAAAATGTCACTGTCTTATTCTGGCAATATCTTTGTCAATTTTTCCAAATTTCACAATTTTCGTAAGAATCATACCTGACAATTATTACTTGCCAGTTTTGTCTCAGCTGAAACTGGGAATCAGCTTAAAGTTAGGCCTAATGCTATAGTAGCAAATGATGCACTGTTGCAACAATGTGCTCACTGTGCATGCAAGATGGCAGCAATGTTGACTCATGAGACATCAGAATTAATTGGTTCGTACCTATCGCCAACACCTCGTAGGATGGCATTTCAAACATCTGCTGTAACTGCGTTGTTGTGTTATTTCACTTTCTTGCACCAATCGAATATGAAATTTAGATTTTTTTACACTTACAATACACTAATATCACAGTGCACATGACCAAAGTTGTGAACAAGATTTTATAAGGTAGTCAGTTACAGAAACTGTATAAGGTAAGCTAATTATACATATCCTTGTTGCAAATTTATTGTAGTGTACGTCAGGCAAAAATTATGAAAATTGGTTGACATATGTCAAAGTTACAAGCAAAGACAAAGTGGTCCTTTTTACTGAGCACCGTGCAGATATACGGTATGTTAAAACACACATGCACGCACACATACATATTTGTTTTGTACAACCTTGAGTAAAATGTGCACAGCTTTACACTGTTTAAGAACACAGCAATTCTAGACAGACACAGCGTGCAACATCACGTTCACCACAATAACTGTAATCATAAATATACAATACAGGTTACTCACCTGTCCACTGCCATCATCCACAGATGTGCTTCGCTGGTAACCATCACCATTTAGTCCCATGTACAGAGCTTGACCACTGCTTGAACGTGATCGTGGAATAACACCACCATATGAAGATGAGCCACCTTCAACATTTAAATAATAAGTGACAGTTGCTTATGCAAATATACCTGTTAACTAAGTTTATTATTACCATGAATAACACAAAACTGAATATGTTTCAATGGATAAGCTGGTAATGAAAAACAAAACCGGACAAGGCAACTTCTTAAAGAATGAAGCAAACGGCAGTCACAGATAATATGTTGCTAACTCAACATGGCAGTTTAATCTCACGACAAAGACGTTAAGTCTCAGAAAACAATATGGGTCATACAGTGGCAGATTTGTCATCAAAACGTTAAAAGTAGATTTGCTGTTTTGCAGAAAATAATACAACACGTATAACAGTACGTGACACTACAATAATATTCAGCTACGTGCAATTTATGCACTTCTTACTTCAATTAAGGTATTTCTCACAGAAACTGTACAACTGCATATCATCAACTACTCTACCCAAGTCTGCACCAAGATGGTTGGAACTGAAGCGTTTAATGGCACTCTCAACACAAGTTGGCTAAGCTGTGCATACAATCTGAAGAAAATGATATGTATGCAATTAAAACACAATTAATAAAAATTAAAATACAAAAAAAACTTCAAAACGCCCTTTAATAAAGTCTTTGTGCTCATCAGTCTCCTCAACTCCGAAGATCTCTGGATGGATCTTTCCAGCTAGGTGTTTGTCAACATTGTCAATTTGTCCGATATACCCACCACAGAGTAATGCCAAAACAGTAAGTCAAGGAAGCAGCTGTGGTTAAGTGCAACCTGCATTTAACTCTGATGAGTCCTTGTTACATTCATAACAGAATCTGACCAAAATTGCTACAGCACTAAAAAAGGCCAACTTTACAAGTGAGCATGACCAAACTATCAAGCAAAATGTTAACAAGATGTTAAAAGCAAGACGTTAAAAATCTTAAATGCCATCGGTTACTATACATTGAATCTAATGACTTGAAGCAAAAGCAGATGCTTACCCTGACTGGAGCCATCTGTGCTAGTGGGACTATGATGGAAGTTTGCTGCAGCTGCTGCAGCCGTCTTTGCTGCATACATATTAGCTTCTTCCTGCGCTTTTACAATGTTTTTCTTGTAACGAATTCGTTTGTTGCCGAACCAGTTAGACACCTGCCGACAACACATCCTACTACTGAGCCATGCAGCCTTTCATGTTATGTAGTACTCAGCAACCTGTATCCTTACAAGCAATTTCAACATCAAAACCTGCCTCCACAGAACAGCTTCATCTCCAGATTTACATCGGCATATTTTAAGCAGTAGAAAATGTTTTGCGGTGTGTTCCACCACAATAATGTATTATTCAGCATATTGTAAGTATGTCTCCACCCACTGATAGGTGTGTTGGGGCACAATGTTTTCTGGTTGTCCATCCGTAAGTGCATGCATGCGTGCATCCTGTCAGTATATCTTACAAACCAATGGAAGGAATTTCATCAAACTTTGACTGATGATGTAGTTGAGATAACAGATAAATTAATTAAGTTTTGAAGGTGGAGAGGTCAAAGTCAAGGTCACAGCGAGGTCAAATATTTGCGTGAGTTATTGAGGTGGGTGGAGGCATCCAAAATATCATCTAGTTATAACTTAAAACGGTATGCACTTGCCTGAGAAACTGATATGCCACATTTACGAGCAAGCTCTTCTTTAGCTTCTTCACTAGGGTAGGGGTTGCTCAAATGTGAGTAGAAGTATTCATTTAGCATCTCAGTTGCTTGTTTACTAAAATTGCGCCGCTTTCGCCTGAGCAAACAAGATCCAAATGTAACGACAACAGCCACACCAGAAAAAACAAAACACTTTTACGATGGTTTTCTAACACAGACAGATCATTCAATTATACTTTCCACAATGAAATAACCTACGGAGATCCACTTCTGTGGCATCTTCCCTAAGCAGTGGAGCACTTTCTAAGTTCTATAATGTAACAGCAACAAAAATTACGACAACAAGAAATCACACTATGCAACACAAACAATGTTAAAGGATAGTTAAGAAGATCATAAAAACAGCATGGCAGACTCTTCATGTTAGTAATGATTTCAAAACAACATACTTAAAGACAGTCGCAAAGTCTGTAATTAGTTCAAGGTCTCTCAGAGTGTAGGCTCATATTCCACCAAAGAAATTATATCCAACACTAAAATGCACTCAGACAGTGAAAAGCTCCGCCAATGGTGGAAAATTCTGCTACGTGAAAGAAATTTACTCATCATTAGGTATATAAATTAAGCTGTCATGTATAAACATAGACGTAATACACCTAATACACTTGGTAAGAATTACGTTATGTTACATCATGCACTGCACAATCTGACAAACTATAAACAGCACAGCATTCTCAGTGGTTGATCAAAAAATGACAGGTGGAGGTCTTGCAGACATCAGATCACAATCGTGATCCAGGAGCGAGTATGAGAGCAAAGCCCCCAGAAGGCTGGAAGAAGCTGAAAAGTTGAAATATCAAGGCAATATGATCAATCAGTTCCACTGTTCCACCACTGAGCATGATGCTGACAGAGCATACATCCTGTGAAGTAACTGTAAGAGAAATGTTTGTTGGATGACAACAAGTCCCACTACGGCAATTTTCAGTCTCGTGTGAAGTAACTCTGGTGGAAAATAGGCTAATTAAACAAAAATCGCTAGTAGTAGATCCACATCTAGTGACTGGTAATCTCTGAAATCTATTTTCATTCCCTTCACAAAAACTTATGCGCCCTGATTGTCTTCTGAGACTTTGACGCTACATAAATCACTTACTTACTTACTTACTTACTTATGCATAACTTCTGCAACAATTCAGGTAACAGAAAAACCAACCAATAAACAAACTGATGAACAAACGTACGACTCCTTCACAGAAGTAAAAATCTTTAGCTTAAATCAATCACACTTACGAAGCACTAGAGTGTTAACACTGAAGTGAAACACCGTAACAGACCTCGCATCGAGGAACCGTGACCGCAAGATCATCACTGCCTCACAGGTGCTCTGTTTCAGCTGCAGCTCAATGGCAGTAAATTTGCGGCGAATGATGCCGACCATCCGGTCAATTTCCTTAGCAGATATTGGCCGAGTGCAACTTTGCTCACGCAGCAAATTCACAACGTGTGCTGTGAACTCAGTGCATGCCTACACATCACACAAGCATCCTAACAACTAGCACACAAGTGGCAATACTGTACAGTGACAGTTCCAGCATATGTTATTCTTGAACTTTGACCTTTTGATCCCAAAATTTAATGCATTCATCTCCGTCCCATAATACATCAATGGTGTAAGTTTGTTGAAAATCCGACTAATACTTTTCAAAACATTGTGTTAACAAGCACAGATAAGTGCTGTTTCCAGCATACTTTATACCACCGTGACCTTGACCTTTGACCCCAAATTGTGACGCATTCATCTCTGTCCCATAATGCATCGTTGATGTAACTTTGGTGAAAATGTGACGAATACTGTGCAAAGTATCGTGTTAACAATCTTTCGGGACACACACATGGATGCACGCTCGGACAAACAGGACAAAAAGAGTATGCCTGCGGCCACACTAGGTTAGGTGGAGGCATAATCATACAGCATTTGTACAGCACCACTGAGTCTGGAGATAAAGGCACAAACCATAAAGTACTCAGTGCACACAAGTGCAATAACTTACACATACTATACTATATCTAGGGGTATGCGGAACCCGATGAAAATGTCGGATATCGGTTTTCTAAAAACCGAATCGAACTGAACTGACCTCAAAATTCAAAAACCGAAAACTCAGTTTCCACAGTTCGGTTTTCAAAAAACTGACTTCGGCAGTTTGGATATGGTTTTTCACGTTGTCTCATTCACAATTCATCTTCCAACGTGACAGGATCAACAGTTGAAGTATTTTTCTTAGAGCTGTCGAACGATTAATTATTTTAATCGCGTTAATCGCGCGATTAATTATTTTAATCGCGCGTTAATGCGTTACTTAACGCATATCAATTCGACAGGTCTAGTTTATGAGTTTATGTTGTAGGTTGCTGTGGGCGAACGACTGCACGTCTTGCTGTTCACGACACATCCACAAGATGCGACCACTGTCGAACTTGCCATCAAACAATGACGCACAACTGACAAATTAACCGATATTTGTTGTTAATAATTAATTCAATATTATTCGATCGTCAAATAACCACAGTTCAATTGCATATTGGAACTCCTGCTTCATAGAATTTATGTATGTGCATTAAATTTTTTAACGGCGTTAACTTTTTAATCGCGATTAATTCTTTAACGCGTTAACGCATTAATTAACGCGTTAATTCGACAGCTCTAATTTTTCTTCATGCCGAATCTCTGCACTTCTAGCTCTGAGTCGGCTGACAATTAGCTGGACCAATTCAGCATGGAAGTACGTTATTTCTTCTACAGAAGACATGAGCTGCACTGGTTAGACATCCCTGAACGCATTCAGTTCCGTACTGCGGTCACAGTTCATCACTGTCTGGTTTGGCACCAGCATACCTCACCGAACTGTGCACCCCAGTTACACAGTGCAAAAAACCGAACCCAAAAAACTGAAACCGCAGTTAATTTTGTTAAACCAAAACCGAATCAAAAACTGCAGTTTTTTGCTAAGCTGAACCAAAAACTGAACCGAAGTCATTTTTTGCGAACCACACACCCCTAACTATATCCCAAGATGCACTCTGCATTCTATTAATCAACTGTTCTTCCACCACGTACAGCTTTCCAATGGATATGGTATAAGACTTTTCAGTTATCTGGACCAAAGATTTTGGAATGTATGGACTACACCTAGACACAAGACTCTATCCAATGACTGACACTTTGAAGCACCATCCAAAAACCCATTTTTATATAGTCCTTACCAGTACTGTCCATCTCTACATGATGTGGCATAATTATCAGACCCCCTATGGCAACAACGCGCAACACATACTGGGCAATTCTGCACAACCTGTTCATATTTGTCCAGCTCAGTGTGGTAAATCTGACGGATCTGCGTCAACTTCGCACGATAATCCGAGTGCTCAATGGCATTCTCAGCTGCCGCTGCAGCCAAGGCTGCTTGTGACACTGCCGCCGATCCCGCACCACCTTTCTCAGGTCCAACAACACCCTCGGCAAGCAGCATGTTGTCCAGCCGCAGCAGCTGCGGGTCTGGAGGCTCATCGTCAGCTGCACTGCGGATGCTGAGACCTGAATCACCGTTCAAACACAATACACAGACTCAAACTACATGTACCGCACACACTTAACATAAGAAAACTAATAGTTGCCACAAAAATTATACTTTGTGTGCTAGACGAAGCTGGCTATTCGACAGTTTTGTAATATATAACGCACCACAAATTACAGACGAAAATGAAGATGAAACACATGTATCAAGGGTAGTAATCATACACAGAAAAATGATTAAGATAAACAATTTACTATACGACTACAAGTTATTTTATCCATTCGCATCCACGTTACTGTAAACATTATGCATACAAAATATCTTGCCTGTTCTTTCCTTTATTTCACATAGAACTTGAAAGAGAGCAGGTTTCATCCGATGGCAGTTGAGAGTGTGTTTCCTACCAAATTGAAACAATGACAGTATGTTAATTACTACTTACTGCTACATAAGAATAACCTGCCATTTATGAAGCTTCAGAAGATCATATTCTATATGCTTTTTTACTTCAACTGACATGACAATACATCTAAAAATATTCTACCAACAGGAAGAAACATTAAAATTTCAACAAAAACTATTGTGATACATTTAAATTTTAGCTGTAATGACCTCAACAAAAATTATATGACCAAAATTATACTATCAACAACAAATATGTTAATTTGTTTCGTTTTATTTCACTTCATTTCACAACTGCTTTTTGTCAAAGTAGTTTCAGTTAGTTGACTGCATCTTCAACAGCTCTATGAAGCCTCAGCAAACTGCCACTGAATTTTGCGATTGGGCAACAACACACTCACAGAGCACTCATGTGACAAGTCCCCACAGTTGCAAATTAGCACGGACTTTAACCTGCGTGGAAGTCGTTAATAATGACCAAGTGCGGCAGGTCGAATCCAGGGGGCTAATTACAAAAAAATCTTAAGATTATCTTACGATGTGATAATAACTTACGATTATCGTAAGTTATTATCACATCGTAAGATAATC
>Ga0209679_1001089_pt1 | contig 11086 bp, 7 predicted proteins | sample WorMetHEROISLAND_4_FD_187408 | JGI IMG/M metagenome (GOLD analysis project Ga0209679, IMG submission 187408) | Marine gutless worms symbiont microbial communities from Max Planck institute for Marine Microbiology, Germany - Olavius sp. 2 HERON... ...
CCGCCAGACACCAGCTTACACTGCGAGATCACGGATACGGGGCTAGTACTGTATAATGTGCAGTGTGCCTGTTTACTCCCCAGCTTTTGCTGGTACTCATTGCGCCTACCCACGGAGGGATGGCCAGGTTGAGTTGACTTGGGTGGCTGGTTACATACCAAGATGTTTTTCCCATCTGCAGACGGTTACCCATCCGAGTACTACTGTAAAACATTAGATTTTCGCTGCATCTTAATTTCGCGATTTTGGAACGTAGAAATTTCGCTGCATTTTAATTTGGCGTTCTCCCAGTGTTCTACTAGTATTTACCAGTCCTTTGATGGGCAAAATGAATTTTTGCGGGTATATAATTTCACAATTTTATGCTACTCGTGAAATTTGTGAAAATTTGATGCACGCGAAAAATGTGTTTTACAGTAACTGGGCCCGACATAGAGTAACTTCATTGATCACGACCAACGCGTTAACCACTACACCACGTTGATTATTATAAATAATGTGTATTGTACAGGCCGGAGTCGACGCAGCGTAAACAGCAGATTCGCACTTCAGTCGCCAGCTAAACTAAAAGCGTGGGCAACATCAGAATCACCCGTCAGCAAGCCAAGACACTGTTTTGATAATCTCCGAGGCATCATTAGTTCAGACGAGCACAGCTCCTGAGTCAGCTGATCATCATCATCGTCATGAATGTTACCTGTTTTACCTGTACTGCTGGTGAACCTGCAGACTCATTGCAGTGGCGTTTGACAGTCCAAAAATGCTCAAATGTGGGCAGGCCCGACACATTTTCAGCGCACAAGGGAAGAAGTGAGATGGCTGCACGAACCTGTTCAGTCCAGTAGCTTCCGCTGCCTGTGTTCATTGCTAACTGTTAACTGCAAATACTTGTCATATCAGGTTACAGTGTGGCCACAAAGTAGGAGAAAATATTCCCTGAGATTTCCAGGCTTTGTCAGAGCCATAAACTTACTTTTCCGTAGGTTATCGCAACAAAACGTAACCCTACAATTAGCAACTACCAATAGTGACTAGTATTTTAGCCGACATTTATTGGGCATGGTCGCTACTCGCCGAGATCCTAATGATCCCGTTTACCCAGTCAACAGCTGTTTTTACACAAATATTTGAATGACGAACTAAAAATACTTTTGTTTGTTACAATATTTCCCCGAGGTTGCACAGAATTCCCTGAGTTTTCCACGTTCAGAGAAATCCCTGAGTATTCCAGGTTTGTGGCCACCCTGTGTTATTGGTTTGCTGACTCCAAACGTCGAACAAATTGAATAAGTGCATTCATTATTTGCAATTTAAGGCCCAAAAGATCACGGTGATTGAGTGGCATGCAGCCTTATTGTAGACTTTGTGACTGAGTCATAGCCTCCTTGTCGCCTGTGAGTGTGAACTCGAGTTTCATACTTTGCTACAATCACTGCTGTTCGTTGATTTTCTAGCAGTTTCGTTCACTAACTGCGTGTCAATTTTTCATCGTTCACTTTGTACTAATACAGCGTTGCGCTGTGCAAGGACATTCGTCACAAATCCAGTAGAATCTGCTGATCGTCTCATCATTTGGGTCGAATATATACGTTACACTGTAAGTAAGTAAGTACGTGCATGCATATTTCACACAGTACCAGTATTCAGTGAAGTGCTCAACTGTGTGTGTTTATTGCTGATTTTAACTATACATTAATTCAGTACTTTGACGCTGTTTGTTGGGTAACGTGAAGGGCATTCTGCCACAACAATTCCCAAAAGGTACTTTTGGAGGCCGGCCTAACCTGGAGTACTGTAAAACACGTATTTTTCGCACGCATCAAATTTTCGCAAATTTCGCGAGTAGGAAATAATCGCGAAATTAAATACCCGCGAAAACTCAGTTTGCCCATAAAAGGCCTGGTAAATACTAGTAGAACACTGCGAAAACGCCAAATTAAAATGCAGCGAAATTTCTACATTCCAAAATCACGAAATTAAGATGCAGCAAAAATATAATGTTTTACAGTACCTTCGGAAGAATGGGCTCATCAGGCTGGTTAAACGAAAAATGAGTGTGTGGGTGTTCGTGTGATTCTTGTTATGATATCTGCGTTTGTATTTGGTCTGACAAGAATTCTGCAATTTAATTTATTTGCGGCTGTCGTGACATTAAAGTTGGCAGCAGAAAACAGTCTTACACGAGCAGTGAATGTCGTAAACTTGTTAACTTCATATACTACCACCGTTTATATTACTCACAGATTCTAACATTTAGTAGAGTATAACAGTGCTATAGCCAGCCCACTGACATTGTCTCGGTCGCTAGTAGTCACATGCATTTAACCAGTTCATGTGTGAAGTCCGGCTTCAGTGAAGAACTGGCAGAGTGACCACTGACCACTTGGCTGGAAAACCGACGACTGTCAGGGTATTTGACAGCTGTGAGAAAAAAAGATGTCAGAAGAGATGGTCAGGGAACTGACAAAATGTCCGGGAATTGTCAGGGAAAAATCCTGTCAGTGAAAACTACTGTTAACTTCACGTTTGGGACAAGAACATGTTTAGTAAAACAGTAGCAGCGTAGTAGTTGAGATGGTGCATTTTTGTGATGCACTGCGTGAATGAGTAGGGCACACCGCACATCAACACAGTTCAGGTCATTAGCGCCGAACTTGACCCGAAAAGCAGGCACAGAGTCCCCTACAGTAAAGGAGAGCCGACGCTATATAATCTTGCCAACGTTATATAAATTCCGCGCAGCCCTACTACCGCGCGTTGCCGTTATTATACTGTTCGTACAGTTACATTTCGTTACTACAGACCTACTGTTAGTGTTCATGACGTGGGTAATGTTAGTAGTCAGTTGGCTGAGTAGGGCTCGGTGTAGAACGACCGACATCAACCGGATTCAGGACAAACTCCGGTGATGAGATGAACTCAAGGTGCCAGATGGGTGAGCAGTGTCTGGTGTCAGTGACATGTCCAGGATGCTGTGAGCTGTGAAGACCAATCTTCTTCTCAGACTCGCTGTGTGCAATGCACAGTCCATGTCCCGGCACGTCATCACTCTGCTGACTGCTACCGTCAATTGAGTCGAGAAAGTCTCGGTGTCTGTTGTGCACCTGCTCACATCATCATCATCATCATCATCATCATCATCATTTATTTGTTCATATAAAAACAATTAGTTAAAGACAAAATACAATGCAAGTGAACAGGACAAAAGGGCACAAAGTGCTCTAACATCTGCCCTAAAACAGAATGACACACTGACACATGTGACAGTCTACGATGGTATTTTACCTTTCTGGCAGCCTGCCATTGTTTGAATTTGTGTGTGTATCTTATTGTTTGTTTCACTGATATGGCAAATAAACTCTCCCCCCCCCCTCTCTCTCTCTCTCTGACAGACAGACAGGTACAGCTGCATGGACACTGGGCACGGCTAATGCAGCGGTCATTTTGAGGGGGAACGGGAACGCTATTTTCATTGTTAAAAATCTGCCAGAACGCATGGGAACAGCTTGCATGGGAACAGCGTATTCCCATTGTTAAAATGTCTAACGCGTCAAAATGACGCTTTTGTGGACTGCTGTGTGCTAAAATGCAGTTATTGCACCCGGAAATATTTCAATTTCGCAAAATTTTCTGGTACTGGGAGTAAACAACTGATGCACGTGGGCAAGTAGAGGAAGTCACCATACAAATTATGACACAACACATAGCTGTATGTGTTGTGGTGCAATTAGCGTATTACAGACAGGAGTTGAGGTACTGCATAACTTCAACAAACAGCAGAGATGTTAAAGGTTAGGTCATTCACTCCTACCTCCTGAATCTACTATCACCTACAACCTGAGACCGCGTGCTCACAACCTGACATTACCAGACAAACATTGTGCTCTTGACAGTTGTAACTTTGTGACTAGAATGTTGTATGCTAATTGTTACTGATATTGTGATCATTATTTTAATGTTTTTATTTTGTTCATGTCTGCAGCTGCGGTTTGTCATCTGCATAATAAACGAAGATATATAATAGAAATGGCTGGTGTAGCAGCTCAACCAAACATTTATCCTTCAGTGGTATGGAAGGAAGTAGAGCCCCTAGCCATAGATGTAAGCTCTTACGACTTCCTTACTCACTGTACTGGCTGCTTGTGAGCAGCTTTTGGATGCTGCATTTTGCACTAAATTCGCTAATCAAAAGTAATCATCTCTTGTGTAACCATAACAGAATATTAAGTCACGCTGTAGTCTGATTATGAAGTCTTGCACTTTTTACGGCATGGCTGATAGAAATTTGTGGCAGCTCACAGATTACGAACTCTGTGGCTGCGGTGGCTAGGGGCTCTACAGGGAAAGTCGGTATGATCTTGAATTAATATTAAGTACTGGTACCTGAATGGCAAGTCCAGCATTGGCAGGATATAACAGGTTTTCAGCCATCAGTTGATGCTGCGAGTCGGTTCTCATGAGCTGGTTCTGACGATCTTCGCGTGTCTGAGGCATGGCTCGGTAAACCAGCCCAGAGATGTGATCTGACTGCGGCATATCTTGGTAAACTGGCAAGTAGCGTTGTAGCTCGTGTGGCTGAGGTCCTGCTCTATAGACCGTTACTTGGTCACATAACACTGACATATTGTCGCGTGACTGCAGCACGGGCTGATAGTGGGATACATCCTCATATTCAGGTCCACAGACAGGCCGGTGGGTCTGAGCTGTACCAGACTGCTGGTGGTCCTTGTTGGGTTCCATTATGATCTGCTGGTGTGACTGTGGCATGGCTGGATGTAGTTGCTGATGCTGGTTAGACTGTGAGATGCTTTGACGAGCACAGTAGTAGTCTGTGCTACATTTTGCTGGTATCTTCTGCTGCGACTTTGACACTGCTTGGTAGTATGGCAAGTACGCAGGTTCCACTGCGATGTCCTCGTCACGCTGACCTCTGCCTTGGTAAACGTAACGCTGCTGATTATTGTTCTGTCCCGCTCTGGTGACATAGCCTGAATGGTCCTGTGAACTGTTGTGAATCTGCCCATCACTAGACCTGTAATTAACTTCCTGTGAATACCTGAGATTCTGGTGCACTGACCCATCACTACACTTGCGTGTTGGCAGGTCGGTCACACGGTGAAGCTGTCTGGAATGGCGCTGTGGTTGTTCCCGCGACACAACTCCAACCTCGGTAAACCAGCGTGTCATCGAGTCACTGTCCACGTCAGTAGCTGTCACACATAACATGAGCTATTGGTTAGCAACATTTCAACACACAACAATAAAATATTGTAAAACCAAGCCTGTGTGTTGTGTTTCCTCATGGTGAGTGACATCAGCAAGACTCTGGTGATGAGGATGAACATGCCCCACAGTATAACAGATTAAGCTGCCAATCAGAGGCGGATTTTGGTAAACGCATTTGGTGAGGCAAGCAGTGAGGCCCAAAGGGCCAAGGGTTGGAGGCCCGAAGGACCGAGAGTGGGGGTGGGTTTCTTGGAGAGGAGGGGGCAGCAAGCCCCCTCCCCACCAGCTAGCATCGGACCGCGCTATAGGCTCCCCCAGCGGGGTCCGGGGCAGCAACTCGGCCGCCAAACGGGTTTCCCACATTTTAAGACTCGAGATGACCTTTCAGGACAGCAAGACTATGGACCACTCGCAAAACATATAAAGCACAAATAAGTCATTCTATAAAAATAAGTCATTCTATTAATGTTTGTTAAACTTCAAGTGCCCAAATTTTTGGGGAGGCAATGCCTCCTCTTACCCCTGATAAAATCCACCTATGCTGCCAATAACTGACAATGTGAGACCCATATCATGTGGCCTTTAAGCATCACCCTTCTACAACTTTACGTTATTTCACGGACTTTTTTGAAAGCATAAACAATCTTAACATCATTTTTATTAACTAAACTCTTTACATTCAACTCTAGTGTTCATTATTTGCATTTTATTGTAGTAAAACTAGCCTTAATTTTACATTTCACTTTTATCCAGCTCATCATTTCGTACTTACACCTACTGTTGTATAAAATCTTCATGGCCCAAAATGGTCTTACATGTGCTGACATACTGTTAAGAAATTACTCTCACCCTTTAAGCACTGACGACACCCAGTGCTAAAATGCAGTTATGGCACCCAGAAACATTTCAATTTCGCAAAATTTTCTGGCATTATACTCCCGAACAGGGGCATCACTTACCACATGGGATCACACAGTGTTACCTGCCACCAGACACAAGTGAACGCGCCCCGCCTTAACCCCAGCCAAGCAGGCCAATACTCGATTTACCTACCCCGGAGGGACGGAAGGCTGAGTTGACTTAGGTAGCTTGATAGCGGCCCGGCCGGAAATCGAACCCACGTTTTGATCGCAAGTCCGACGCCCTAACTGTTATGCCACCAAGCCTTCAGACAGTCTGTGTTTGTTTTACTTTCATTTACACACTCACACTGATGGTATGAATTACTCAGGGTTGGAATTGCTGGGGGCTAAGGGGTTTGACCCCCAGTTAAGTTTTAAACCCCCATATAGCCTACTGTTCTTCAACTATCAAGACTTTAGCCGTGCACTGTTGACCCTCCCGGTTATTTTTTATGAATTCCAACACTGGAAATATTGCCGGTTTTAGCTTGCTTTGTATGCACATACTTTATTCTATTAACTCACTAATAATCTCACAAAATTTCTACACCAGAACAAAAAACTGACCGGTGCTTTCAAGCGCCGTGGAACGGTGAAGTTTGTGTGACGTAGCGGTAACTGCCTCCTGATAACCAGCTGCAGGGAGCATGACGACAGTGCCGACAGTGTGAGCATGGTGTCGGCCTGTCACTATCTCACGCTGTCCTGTCTGCGAAGGCACATACGTGGCGGCTGCGGTGGAGACAAGGTCACACGGTGGCTGCTTCAGTACAGCGTCAGTAGCAGCCGTAAGATTATGCGGCAGTGCGCCAGCGTGCTGTAGACAAACCCAGTCATGCTCACCGTCTGCAAATCTCAGCCATTTTCCACCGTCGGCGTCTAACTCACTAACTCCGCCACGTGGGTCTGCTCTGTGCAGCACGGATGAACTCTGTGCACTGCGACCAGCTAGCACGGCGCATTCCCTCAACTGCTGGTTGCGAATGTCAGCTGTCGTCCCATGAACAATGTTGCCTTGCTGGCGAGGTGCTGACATGTAGTGCTGAGCATTGCTCAGATGCAGCAAGTTCAAGCAATTGCCATCATTCTCATCAGCAGCCATAACAGCCGCTGGTGGTTGTGGCTTCGTTGGTGGTCTGCGGTGGACTGCGTGCTGGGTCACAGCTAACGGCTGACGACTGTCAGTGACAACAAGTCTATGTGGTTGACAGACGTTATCAGTCGGCATGCTGGGTACATGCTGACTGACAGCCTGTTGCTGTTGCTGCTGCTGCTGATAGTGACTGTCAATGATATCAGACACTGATCGACTTGCTGAGGTCGGACCGGCACCATGCACAGCCTGACTACCACGCCTGTCACTGAAACAACCAGTTTCAGAGAAATAAAAATTAGAGCTATCGAATTAACGCATTAAAGAATTAATCGCGATTAAAAAAATTAACGCCGTTAAAAAATTAACACACATACGCAAATTCTATGAAGCAGAAGTTCCAATATGCAATTGAACTGCAGTTAATTGACGATCGAATAATATTCAATTAATTATTAACAACAAATGTCGGTTAATTTGTCAGTTGTGCATCACTGTTTGATGGCAAGTTCGACAGTGGTCGCATCTTGTAGATGAGTCGTGAAAAGCAAGATGTGCAGTCGTTTGCTGATGGCAACCTACAGTGTACAACATAAAAATGTCGAATTGACGCGTTAATTAACGCGTTAACGCGCGATTAACGCGATTAGAAAAATAATCGCTCGACAGCTCTGATAAAAATGAAACCTTTTTGTACAAAATATCCAGGGTGGCCCAAAAAAGATACCCTTCATGTCACAAACATTTTGCTGCAAAGTTGCACTACCTTGTGAAATGTTAACGTCAGAATAAACTCGTCCGAAATGTTTTTTTTTTTGCAATTTGACATCTTGGTTGTTTTTGCCCACAGTTTATGCACATGAAAAGTAAAATGGAAATTTGCAAGTTTCCTGTCAAAATTCTGATAATGCAGTTTGATTTGATATGAGCAACCTCGAGTTAATCTTTCAGCAACACCTACATGAAATGAAAATGACCGCCTGGACATAACTGCTGTACTACTTGTACATCATAGCATAGTGAAGCATTTCTGTTGTGGTTGCATCTTTATCGTCACTTTCTTCTAAATTTACACAGATTAAAGCACAAACTGATTGTTTAAAAAAGGTTAAAGCCGAGTATAGCTCTTCATGGTAAACCATCTCAGAGCTATGAGGTGTCACTTAATTGCCATATGGGATCACACAGTGTTACCTGCCACCCGAAACAAGTGAGTGTGCCCCGCCATAACCCCAGCCAGCCAGGCCGGTACTCGATTTACCTATCCCGGAGGGATGAAAGGCTGAGTTGACCTAGGTAGCTTCATATCGGCACGACCGGGAATCGAACCCACGACCGCATGATCGCAAGTCCGACGCCCTAACCATTACGCCACCAAGCCACTGACATACTGAGAAATAAAGCATGACTGTTAGATTCAGCAGCTGAGTGAGACGACAGACAGACAGAGAAGACAGACGTCGATCCGGTGACTAATGATAAGAGACGAGATTGATCTCACGTGTGTCTAGTGACGGTCTGTGACGAGACACCACCACACAGCGTCAGAGACTCGGCAGCAGACTGCGAGGATGTGGCGCTGGCCAGCTCCATTGACTGACTCAGTCTACAACTGCAGGCGATACACCGTCAAAGTCACATACACAAGACGTAGACGTAGAGCAGATGTACAAGCGCAGACCTTAGCCTCTTTGACCGACTCTTTGTACACTTTTCATAACATTAATATATACTTTTTAATTCTAAATTTCACCTCGACTTCCAGTTCCCTCTAACTGTGCACGAAAATCATACATAATATCCTGATTATGCCAGAATGTATCGAGTCTTGTTTTAAATATGTTAGTACTCTCAGCTGTAACAACCCAGTGTGGCAGACTATTCCACGTGTTGACAACCCGGTCAGTAAAGCAATATTTAAGCAAATCATACTTAAATCGAACCTTTTGCAATCTCACATCATTACCTCTAGTTCTAAATGTGCATGCATTATTCATGAATGGTACAACATCAGTATCATACTTTCCAGATAATATTTTATACGTTTCTATATCTCCTCTGATTCGACGGAAGTTAAAGCTTATCTTCAGTGACTAATTCAGCTGCCGAATTTTCCAAACTAAGCAAAGAAAACGAACAGCAAGCAGTGCTTTACATCAACTCAGAACGTGATGGCTGTTCAGTTTTGCTCAATGGTTCGACTTTTTTTTCAGTTTTTTTTCCAATTTCAGTTTTCTAAATCGTTTTCCTCTTCAGTTATTTTTTCGTTCCTCACTCCTATCTACTCCTATTTTCCCCATCATTTTTGTCTTTTGGTGAATCATGCTGATTATCGTGTTTTTTCTTCTTTCTTTTTTTCAGTTTTTCGGTTTTTCATAAATGTTTAGTTCTTATGCGCTAGACTAAACTGGCAGGTCCTGTCCTGTCAGTATTCGAGTGCAAACTCTGTATCATATCGTATCGTAAATGCTATGTTGGACCTGTGCACCGGCTGTAAGGCCCGTGGGCCGGGCTGCGCTAGGAATTTTTAGCAGGGGAAAACATGACCGGCTGAGACGACCAACAGGCTGGGCCAGGCCTAAAAATCTAAGTGGTCAGGGGCCAGAGCCAAAAAGTGAAGAGGCCTCACCGGGCCAAATAACTCAGGCCAGTGAGGTTTGTTCTGCAAAGTTCAAGGGCGTAGCCAGGAATTTGCTACAGGGGGACAAAAGAGGGGTCTGGGGGATGGGGTCCAGGGGCAGAGCACCGGTGGGGTCTGGGGTAAAGCCCCCAGAAGCCGGAGACACATGCTAATATTCGACTGAGCAAAATACATAAAAATTCAACATAGCAAAAGTAGTATACTTTGAAAAAATTTCCAGCTACGACGGGGGAGACATGCGCCCATGTTCCCCCCTCCTTGGCTACGCCACTGACGAAGTTAAACTACAAAGCATAGCAATGTGATAGCAGCAATAACAAAGTGCTTCACACTCAACAGGTCACAGGCCTTCCCTACGTGTCACAATACATACTTCTTAACTTCTACGATGAATTGCAAAATTTCACCTTTTCTGAAAAGATTCCAACAACCTCTTCCTGACGCTGTCAAAATGATCTGTCATTGAGCACAAATGATTATTTGTTAATACTTTATTAAATTACTGCTTGAAATAATTGAAAGGTGTGAAATTCTGCAACAGAGTCACGCTTAAGAATCATAGTCCGATATCTCCAGTTTTATTTCAAAGACATACTTTCCACTAACACTTAGCATTTAACACACAGAATCATGTTGTTAAAATATATTTTTTTCTGTGGCGAATTCATTCCAGTCGGAAATTTCAGTTTCATCTGATTAAAATTTGGCAATTTGGCACTGTATCAATTTAGTTAGTTAACATGTTATATTAAAAAAACAATGACTTAACAATATCATCATCATTATTGTTTATTAGCCATATACAAGACAAACAGTAGGTAACATGACAAAGAAAGCAGAAAATTGCGCTAATATTTGCTAATATCAGTTAGTAAGTAAGCAAGTAGGCCTAAGGTTATTTCTAGACGGCGCAGTTAAAATAGTTCACACTGCGCCGCGGCCTCACTATTCAAACAAAAATGTCTTTAGTGACCGCCGGAACCGACTGTACGATAAGTCCGCATCTCTGAGATGTGGCGGCAAACTGTTCCATAGTCTGGGATCGGCAGCTGCAAAAGCTCGATCACCAAAGGTGCTGTGGGTCCGGGTAACGACGCATGTCCGGCTCTCTGTGGAGCGTAGTCGTCGCTCACGAGCGTCGGCGACAAGACGACAGTCATCAGCTAAGTATGACGCAGAATTTCCAGACAGCGACCGATGAACAAGTGTGGCAACCTTGAAATC
>Ga0209679_1001090_pt1 | contig 11083 bp, 3 predicted proteins | sample WorMetHEROISLAND_4_FD_187408 | JGI IMG/M metagenome (GOLD analysis project Ga0209679, IMG submission 187408) | Marine gutless worms symbiont microbial communities from Max Planck institute for Marine Microbiology, Germany - Olavius sp. 2 HERON... ...
AAGTAAGTAAGTAAATTTACTGAGTGCAGATGTCGCGCGCACCTGCTTGGAACTCAAGCAATAAACTACTGTTTCCGCTTCCGTGTGGACACTGGCCAACATTTTCCAGTAATCAATCAATCAGACAGTTGTTTAATAATGAGACGGCAGAACGCATTTCAATACATATACGAATAAAATGGACAAAATAAAATAAAATAAAATAAAAGTAGCCTATTTCAATGACGTAAAGTGTGTTCACTTGCTTCCGACTTTAGTGTCTTCTAACACATACACATGAGACACACATGGTACAATGAGAAGCGAATTCAGCTGCAGTAACAAATATACCAAGTGTGGCAACCTATATATCAAAGGCCAGTGTAAGTTACTCGAATATGATATTATACTGTTCTGACTGGAACAATGAGGGAGTCTATCGAGATACAAACCAACGCCGTTTTGTAAATGAATTTGCAGCAGAACTACATATACGTAAATATTAAACATTTAAGTCTTACTGTAAGACCGTGGTTACATGTAAAATAAAACATTTGCATAAATGTTGCAACAATGTTTTAGTGTTTCATTTTACATGTAACCACCTCTATAATGTTTTGCAAATGTTTTACGCTAAAACGTGCGAAATGTTGTAGGATGTTGAACGCATGTTGAAGCTAGGTGGTTACATGTAAAATGAAAATTTTAGAACACTTTTACGTCCACTGCGTAGTTTGCAAATGTTTTGCAAATGGTTTGTTTTACATCCTATCTTCAACGTGTGTTCGACATGCTAAAACATTTGCAAAATGTTTTGCAACATTTTTGCAAATGTTTTAGCGTAAAACATTTGTAAAAATTTTTTAGAGGTTGTTACATGTAAAACAAGAAGCTCAGCTACCGCTTAGAAACAGGGCGTCAGCAATGCATTTCTTTGCAGCTAAGTTACTTTCTATCGCCGTAATGATCTACACCTACGTCTATCACCTCCGAAACCAACGTCTGATGATCCGGCTAATTTGTTACGCACACAGCGAATAAACTTCAGCATGCGACCTCAGCACGTGCGCATGATGCGCGACCCCACTGTCGTTTTGATGTCTCTTTTCTGGATAACACCTGGATAAACCCGCATAAACTTTATATTGCCAAAAACTAGAGTCCCTGAACTACATGACAGCTGCTATAGTATGGGTCTATCTGTATTTCTTTTTACGCAATTGTTTCCGAAATCCAAAAAAAGATGTTCAAGACGAACGTTAACGCCCGAACCCACTGTCATTTAACGTCTTCTTTCTAGAGAACTCGACCGAATATCCGCACAAACTTTATATTGCCAGAAACTAGAGTCACTGCCGAAGATTAGCACCGCTGACAGTATGTGTCTATCTTTATTAGTTTTTACGCAATTTTTTTGCGAATGCAGCACGGTCGGAGCCAGCCAAACCGGCGCGAAAACAGAATTTGACGCAAAATAGCTATTCAAGGTCATTCAAGGTCATGCATTTTGAGATCACTGAAAAGCTGCCGACGGACTGCGCATCGCTATATAATAACGCTGGCCTCATCTCTAAAGTTGAAAATTGCCGTTGTCGACAACCACACTGTCGTTTGATGGCCCCTCCCAAGGGGGAGGGGATGTCAAACCGCATAAACCTTATATCGCCAGAAACTAGAGCCAACGGCCTACATTTTTGCCGCTGATAGTATGGGCCTATCTTCATTCAATTTTTTGCGGTGGACTCCGAAATACGCATCTTTTCTGCAATAGAGTGCGTATCGGGCGTTCAAGGTCATCCGAGGTGGTTGATTTTGGCACCAATCGAAAGGGCGTATGCGACTCCTTTTAGTCATTAATAGTAACTTTGATCCTATCTTACACCGTTTCTGAGATACGGCGACTTATTGGCTGAAAATTGTGAATTTTCCTACCCCACTCTCATTTAACGCCATCGCCCGGCGTGAACCCTATCGAATTTCCGTGTGAACTTTTTATCACCAAGACTAGTCCTTGGACTATCCGTCGGCGAAGATTTCGTAATCATAGCTTGCGTCGCTTTGACTCAGTGCCAGCAAGTGGCAGACGTACAGACGGACAACCCGAACGTAGCTAATACAGGGCTCTGCATAGCAAGCTATGCCGACGCCCTGTAAAAACATTTTTGCATGCAAATGTCTTGCAAATGTTTTACGTTGCTCACTGGTGTAACTGTAAGTTCGGAAGCATATTAAACATACATGCAGCTATATTTTGCAGAAAAACCAGTAGGCCGCCTAAGCCACTTTTTACGCTGTCGAAATAGTGTGATTTAGGTTGGCCACCGGACACTACACGGGCTGCTGGCTGCTGTTGTTCAGCGGTTCAGCATTAATAGCCTACTGAATATACACACCTCGTTGTGCTTTTAGGTCAGCTAGCTCTGCTCGGCGCATGTAGTGTACACTGTTGTGCAGTACAGTATAGGCTACACGCGGTCGCTATGATATTGGCCGGTTGCGAGTTTACAGTAATTACTTACGCTGTTCGTGAGAAAGATCTTGTAATGGCCTACATGACTGTATTCTAACAGAACACGAATTGTTAATGAGGTAAGATGAGAACATTAATTTTTCGTCGACCAGGAAAAACCTTGTAACTGAAGCTGTCCCTACAGCAACTAGATCACCATTACGTGTGACGTGATGGCGATGAATTTGCTGACATCGTGCAGTCATTAAAGAACTGGAACTGGAAAAGGAACTAATCTCAACGATCCAGTTAGAGAAGAAAAACCCGATTTGAACGAGGCACTGTTAAACAGACAGTTAATGCAGCTATACTGAGACATGGAAGTACTGTTTGAAACGTCGTGGGAGATAGCGGTATCTCTTCAGTTGCTTTCGCTAGTTAAGAAGCACCCGGTGATTCAGATGTTAAAACGTAACGTAATGACGACACTTCTGCACTATGCTAGTAAGAAAGGATACGTTAACGTTGTGAATATGTTCCTACATATCGGCACCCAGACTGAAACCAGAAATAAAATAGGTTGCACACCGCTATTTATGGCGGTAGCCTTTGGACATAGTGACGTAGTGCGTGCACTTGTGTCTGCCGGAGCAGATGTTAACACACAAAATAAAGACGGCGTTTCAGCTCTTATCGTCGCTAGTGTGAAAGGAGACACTGATATTGTGAATATCTTGACGAATAACGGAGCATATATTGAAACTAGAGAAAACGACGGTGGCCGTACACCTTTATGGTTTGCTGCAGCCTACGAACAAACAGACGTAGTGCGTTCACTTGTTTCTGCTGGAGCTGATGTTAACGTACAACGTAATGACGGTGTTTCTGCACTTGGCATCGCAACTCAAGAAGGATACGTAGAAGTTGTGAGCCTGTTGCTAGATAACGGTGCACGGACTGAAACAAGATGCAGCAACGATTGCACACCTCTGTGGATTGCTTCAGCCATAGGACAAACCGACGTATTGCGTGCACTTGTGTCTGCTGGAGCTAATGTGAACACACAACGCATTGACGGCATATCTGCACTTGGTTTTGCTAGTCAGGAAGGACACGCAGAAGTTGTAAATATTTTGCTAGACAACGGCGCTCATATTGAAACTAAGGACAATGACGGTCACACACCTCTTTGGCTTGCTGCGAACAATGGACACACTGATGTACTGCGTGCACTTGTGTCCGCCGGAGCTGATCTTAACTCACAAAGTAATGACAGCATTTGTTTACTTAGCTTCGCTACTCAAGAAGGATACACAGAAGTTGTAACTTTTTTGCTGAATAACGGCGCTGACATTGAAATTAAAGACAACAACGGTCGCACACCTCTGTGGTTTGCTGCAGCCAAAGGACAAAAAGATGTAGTGCATGCACTTGTGTCTGCTGGAGCTGACGTTAACACACAAACTATTGACGGCGTTTCTGCACTTGGAGTTGCTAGTCAGGAAGGACACGCAGAAGTTGTAAATATTTTGCTAAATAACAGCGCTGAGATTGAAATTAGAGACACAGACGGTCGCACACCTCTCTGGTTTGCTGTAACCAACGGACAAACTGAAATAGTGCGTGCATTTATATCTGCTGGAGCTGACGTTAACACACAACGTAATGACTGCATTTCTTCACTTTGCTATGCTGCTCAGGAAGGATACATAGATGTTGTGAGCATGTTTCTAGATAACGGCGCTCAGATCGAAACGAAAGACAACGACGGTCGCACACCTCTGTGGTTTGCTTCAGCCGAAGGACAAACTGACGTAGTGCGCAGACTTGTGTCTGCTGGAGCTGATGTTAACGCACAAAGCATTGACGGCGTTCCTGCACTTGGCATCGCTAGTCAGGAAGGACACGCGGAAATTGTACATATTTTACTAGGTAACGGTTCTCAGATTGAAATTAGAGACAATGACGGTTGCACACCGCTCTTGTTTGCTGCACGTAGCGGACAAACTGAAGTTGTATGTGCACTTGTCTCTGCTGGAGCAGATGTTAACACACGATGTAATGACGGCGTTTCTTCACTTAGCTACGCCAGTATGAACGGATATGTTGATGTTGTGATCATGTTGCTAGATAACGGCGCTCTAATTGAAACTGGAGACAACTACGGTTGCAAACCTCTGTGGTATGCGGCAGCCAGTGGACAAACTGCCGTAGTCCGTGCACTTGTGTCCGCTGGAGCTGATGTTAACACACAAGGTAATGACAGCATTTCTGCTCTTTGCTTCGCTATTGAGGAAGGACACACCGAAGTTGTAAACATTTTGCTAGATAACGGCGCGCTCATTGAAGTTAGAGACAACGACGGTTGCACACCTCTGTGGTGTGCGGCAGCCAGTGGCCAAAGTGACATAGTTCGTTCACTTGTTTCACTTGGAGCTGATGTTAACAAACAAAGTTATGATGGCTCGTCTGCACTTAGCATCGCTAGTGAAAAAGGACACGCGGCAGTTGTGAATATTTTGCTACATAACGGCGCCAGGATTGAAACTAGAGACAATGATGGTTGCACATCTCTCTGGTTTGCTGCATCCCACGGACAAACTGACGTAGTGCGTGCACTTATGTCTGCTGGAGCTGACGTTAACACACAACGTAATAACGGTACTTCTGCACTTGGTTTTGCTAGCGAGAACGGACATGTCGAAATTGTGAACATATTGCTAGATAACGGCGCCCAGATTGAGACTAGAGACAACCTCGGTTGCACACCTCTCTGGTTTGCTGCAGCCAACGGACAAACTGATGTAGTGCGCAGACTTGTGTCTGCTGGAGCTGACGTTAACACACAAGGTAATGACAGCGTTTCTGCGCTTGGCTTTGCTAGTCAGGAAGGACACATTGACACTGTGAAGATATTGTTAGATAACGGCTCTCAGACTGAAACTAGAGACAACCACGGTCGCACACCTCTTTGGTGTGCTGCCGCGACAGGACAAGTCGACGTTATCGATCTGCTAATTGGTCGTGGTGCTGATGTTGACTGTGTGACGTATGATGGCGACACACCACTTTTTGCAGCAGCCGTGAAAGGTCAGAAAGACGCAGTGATGACGCTTATTCGGTACGGGTCTAACTTTAGCCACCTAAAAGATGAATATAAAGATCCACTAAGTGTTACTGTTATGTGGTGCCAAAATGACGTCGAGGAAATATTGCATTTACTGATAAACAACGGCTTATGTGTCACTGCTGCGAAACGTGGCGTAAATCTATCAGCACTGATGTTGGCTGCACTCAGAGGACGCCTTGATGCAGTAAGTACATTGGTAAACCACGGTGCAGACATACATGAGAGGAATTATGACAACATGTACCCAATAGACGTGGCAAGCTACTGCGGTCATACAGGTGTCGTTCAGTTTCTTACAAGCTGTAACAGTTCCAACAGCTCCACAACGGCAATGTGCCGTAGTAACTTATATCCGCCTTCTGCAGTTCACATTGACTGTCGCTGTAACACCGCTGTGCACTTAACAACTGATATACAAACCATGATATCACTGCTGGAGCACGGAGCTGATGTTGAGGCAGAGAACGTTGACGGACTGCGACCAATTCACTGCGCTGTGAGGACGGGACTTGTTGAGTTGGTTGAACTATTGATTCAACACGGTGCTAATGTTGATGCTGCTGATGTATTTGGTAACAGACCACTGCATGAAGCTGTGTGTCATGGACTGAATGTTGTACAGTTGCTGGTTCAACGTGGAGCCAAACTGAACGTTCAGAACATTGACGGTAAAACACCGCTACACATCGCCGTCGAACGTCAACAGTCTGACGTCATCGTGTTCTTGTTGAGTCAAGATGCTGATGTTGGAGTCACTGATGTCTGGCGTAATTCTCCGCTTCATTACTTTACCAGTGAGCTCTTTACAGTTAGAGGAGTTGTAGAAAGTGTTTTAACAGTCTTGAATAAGAAAAGTCAGCATTTATGCATTCGGAATACAATGGATGTATCCGTGTTCGCGCACTTGAAGACATACGGAATTTCTGAAAATTCTGATAGTCTGTGTCAAGATATTGCTGAAGTGGCAGGATCAGATAAAGAACGTATGACGCAAATAAACAGCGTAAACCATTTGGGCTGTGAGAAAATAGACGCTGACTGCTACGGAAATACGCCACTACATTATGCAGTAGGTGTATACGGACAACTGAAAATGTTCAAAGTCAGTACTGACGTTACAAAAATAGTAGAATATCTGGTGAAACATGGTGCCGACATAAACGCTCAGAACAAAGACGGACTCACACCGCTGCACGTGGCTCGTGGACAAGAAGCCATTGAGGCGTGTTTACGACATGCGGATGATCAAAGTTTCACTATCACTGACAAACGAGGTCGTAATTTTTGGCACAATTTATTTCTTACAAGAACTCAAAATGAAGTTGAACTTGCAACAAGCATACGACCCGTAATTGCCAAACCAGACGCCGCCAAGTATGACGTTGATGACTTGAACAGAACTCCTTTGCATTACGCTTGCATGAACGTAAACCCATGGATCGCTGAATGGAATTGGATGGCTAAGGAATTCGTGGAAAACTTCAGTGATGAACACATCAATAAACAAGACATATTTGGTCGAACCGCTTTGCATTATGCTGCAATTGGTGGCAACAGTGAATTAGCAGACATGTTAAAAACGAAGAAGGCAGACGACACAATTAAAGATAATTACCAGAGGACAAGTAACGAATATGCGGAAATTCGACGGAATTTCCAGACAAAAAAGCATCTTGGATTGACGAAGTCTTCAAGTTTAATTGCAGACCGTCGACGGGACATATCAGCATGCATCCAAGGCTGGTTTGCTGATAGTTCTTCTACTGTAGGCCTAAAAGAATGCAAATCAAAAATGCAGGAAATTCTTATGGATTTGACCGCTGATCGCCACAAAATATTATACGTTCTCTTGACATACCACTTATGTCGGCATGATTACAGCGATGTCTCATGCGGAAATGAAGCTGAACGCTTATACAAACAAGAAGATTTTGCGGCGAATAATGACAAAAGTGATACAGAACCAACGACCATGTTTGAAGCAATTCAGAGTCGTGTACACAACGCAATGGAAGAGTTGGCTAAAGCAATATCGGATCATGATCATCGGTTTGCTTGTGAGGTTTACCCGGTTGGTAGTGCTCACGAGGGAACGAAGATCGGGTGTTGCGATGAGTTTGACTACAATTTTGTGTTAACTAATCTAAGTTCTATCTGCGAAGTCAGTTACTCACCGGAATCTCCACCAGGCTTTATACAGCTGAAAGCTTCTGCGCCTGTTTATGACGAGGAGCTGAAAAGTTTATTCGACCAAAATGGAATTATAAACACCAGAATAATAAAGTTGAAATTCGAAACACTTGCGAAGCAAATCTTGTCATCAGCAAGTTTTTGTGAACTTACTGACTTCGAGTTTACTGATCCTGCATCAATTGACTACTTAGGTGTAACACCTGGAAACGTATCGGCCAAACTGCACACGCAGATAAAACTAACCTTTACAAAACCAGTGAACAATCATCATGTGCCGCATGCAGTATCAATTGACCTAGTACCTGTACTTCATATTAACGACTGGTGGCCAGAAGATGCACGACGAAAAGAGCTCTGTAGAGAAGGCGAATGTCTGATTGTCTTCACGCAGCCACAGAGTAAGTATCCGTGGATAGGTTGGACAGAGCCGCACGGGTTCATATCGTTTGCTAGAGCAGAAAGTAGACTGTTACGTGAATGTCATCCGGTCGCAAAAGCTGCTTATATGGTTCCGAAGCACATGTCCCAGTACTACTGTCAGTTTAAATTTTGTTCGTCGTACGTTATAAAGATGGCACTATTGTGGTGTCTGGATGAGAAAGAGTTCACGAAATACAGGTCCTCGGATGGCAGCGATGAGGTTGAAGGAGGTGAACTATTATGTTTGGTTCAGAACATTTTACGACGTTTGCTATGCTTCGCTGCACAAGATTATGTTCCCGCTTTCTTCATGCCGAAATATCACCAACCAGTCTGGCTCAGTGAAAGATATCTGAAGCAGTATCACATGCGTCTATATCAACATGGACTGACTTACAAGGATCTCTTCAGCTTAAGCGTAGAACAATCACATGATGAAGTCCTGCTGAGCATAAAGTCCATGTTTACATTCAGTCACGTCATGTACTGGAGTCTGTTGTCAGACGCAGACGCTGGTGATCTTAAACTCTTCGTTCCGTCGTCTATCAATCCACTACGTGAAATCAGCTATGATGATTCAGATGAGTAGATTTGGACGCAATTAATATGTGATCTGGATACTACTCGCCGCCGACATAAGAGCCTTTAAGAGGTTTGGAAGCTTTTCGCATGAAATCCCAACTTCAGATAAACCAAAATTCGTTGGCAGGACCGGATCCGCAATGCCGAAGTCACTTCTTTAACTGATCTCGGCTCCCTGTTGCCGCAACTCACTTTTCGTCACGTAGCCAGACTTGTCAGCTCATCAGGCTCTGCGGCGCACACGTTGACTCGTCCTTCTGATCAGGGCTGGAGGCGCTGTCCAGGCCGTCCTCGAAGCAGGTGGCTTGACCAACTCCGCAGGGACATCAACACACTACCTGCTGATCTCTGGAGCCGAGCCATCTCACGTGGACACTCGGTCCTATAGCCGACTATGCGTTAACGACGACTGATATGTGATCTAGCAATTAATTGAATTTTCCGTTTGGTTACTGGTCAGTTTTCAGGTGTACAACGTTATGCATTGTCTTCTCGCACTGTGGCCTATTCGATATATTAAGGTTTTCCGTTTACAAACGGAAGTCTGTTCGGTTTCTGTAAACCCAGGGGCGGTTCTAGCCCAAAAGTTCTGGGAGCATTGCCCCATCAGTCCCTTCGTCACCGAGTCCATTTTATCTGTTCCCCGAAGTCGATAAAATATGAACTCCGTATAAGCCTACATTTCTCCAGGTATAGCTTTTGAACCTGGGGGCAACAAGTGAATCTGAGGGCACGTGCCTCCTGCCCCAACGTAGAACCGTCCCTCTGTAAACCGACCAGAACCGTAGCGTTAATCATTTTTGAAAAGCGTCCAGTTGTTCTTCCGTAGCAGTTACGACGTTTTTGGATGCATAGTTCAAAGAAGAGACATCTATAGCTAAGAGTTATACACCGACTACATTTAACTTTCTAGTACAATCTACGAACTTTCTGTAATTACATTACAAGACATTACTGTACTACGACGCGCATTTTATAAGCATATCACTGTGTCAGTTATTCAAACTAAAATCCGATCTTCTCCATTCAACAACAGGTCACGTTTTTGAAGTCGCTGGTCCTGCCTGCTTACACTGCAGTATGTGACAGAACGAAGATTCCTTCATTATAATTTGTACCATACAAGTCTTCTAATTCCGCAACGAGTAGAACGGAAACGGCGGTTTTTGCATAAAACCGATCCGAGGCGTACATAATGTTAGAAACTTGTTATGGGGGAGTGCCAACTTTCAGCTGAAAAGGTCAAAGGTCCAGGTCACCCGACTACAAAAACCTTAAGAAATTGCCGAATATCTAGCGTAGATATTTACTTACGGGCAGCAACTCCTGCAGCTCAGGCGCCGACTGCAAACTTGGCCTAATCCATTGTTTGGCCTAGTTTACTGTCGGCGCCTGACACGCTCGCTCGGCAACTGGGCGGACGGCCGCATATCATGTCGGCACTCGGCGCCTACATATTTTCTTGTATAATTGTATATGTCTTCGTGTACTTGCACTTTAGACTTCTTTTGCCAAAACTAGCAGCACTACTTGTCATTCTTACGAGCCTTGTAAGCAGTACCATGTTCAATGATTTTGCTCTGCCCTCCCCTCCCCGCAAGATTTTGCTTACGCCCCTTGTCTTGCCCTTTTGCAGTCTAATAAACGTGGTCGTTTGCGGTAATGCATTCCGATTCGCGATTCCCAAAAATCGGACCGTTCGATTCGACCACAACTTGTTGGAGTTTGTGTGCAAGTTTGCCAGCTCTGACTCTCTGTAGGCTACTCTGTATGCCGGCATCATACACTTAATATCATTTCATATTTCAGTCAGAATCGACGGATTACCGCAGCTGACACGAGCACTTGTCGTCAGTATCGTCATAGTCATTTATCATAATTTCAATATCACTGCTGCTGTAGCACGACTGTCACTGTAGGAGAATGTAGGCCTAACTGTCGAATCGAATCGGACATATCGGTTCGAATCGATTTTCTGGCGTGAATCGAATCAAATCGAAATTATTTTTGGTGAATCCGAATTCACCAGTTTACGGCTTCTTGCGGATCTGTGGCTCGCCGCAACTTCCGATGCTGCGAGACCCTAAGCACAGCACTGCTAGTACGTGTTAATTAACTAGAGAGCACTCACTGGAGTGCAGACCTCCGCCGAGGATTGTCATGTTTTATTCTAGGAGGTCTATAGGAATCGCAGTAATAAATAACCCTGGATCCGGATTGTGATCGCCACCAAAATCTAACCCATTGGTCCTTGGACCAAGCCCCACCCCTCCGAGAGTTTTATTTTACCAAAATCCGTTCATAACTTGCTGAGATACAGTGCAAAGTGT
>Ga0209679_1001091_pt1 | contig 11079 bp, 10 predicted proteins | sample WorMetHEROISLAND_4_FD_187408 | JGI IMG/M metagenome (GOLD analysis project Ga0209679, IMG submission 187408) | Marine gutless worms symbiont microbial communities from Max Planck institute for Marine Microbiology, Germany - Olavius sp. 2 HERON... ...
GACGTAGACCTTTTAGTGTCAGCCTGATGGTTTTCAGTTCTTGATTTTGATTTTTGTAGTCAGCTGGTTTCCCATGTTCAATAGGTAGACAGGGTATTCTATGAAGCAGCAAGCCCTGTAGGAGCAGCAAACCACAACTCTCAATGTATTGTCTGGTGTTTGTGCACTGACAAGTCTGTGGATCACATCTATAACTATGCTCTTTCCTGTCCCACCTTGTCCACTCACTATGAGCCGTATCGGTTCTTCTTCTTCTTCCGAAACTGCTTTAACAACTTTGTCTACTATTCGTTTCTGGTCGACATTTAAAGATTGACAGTCACTTTGGAGAGCATCCAGTTTATCTTGTTTGATGGCAGCAGAATGGACATGTAGGAGTTCATGCACGGCAGTCTGAAGGTTGTCTGTCACACAGCCAGCAAATGCACCTTGTTCGTCCTCTTCATGGACAGCTTCTTCTGTGCATGAGTACTATGCTTGTTCCTGTATTTGTTTTTCTATTTCTTGATTCTGTTTATAATTAGTCGCAGTTTGTTGGTTGTTTTGACCATGTTTGGCAGATTATTTGATTCTCTTTTGAACACTTCCTCATATGTCAGTCCAGGAATTGAAAGGTCACTGTCCTTTTTCCAAGGCTTAAAAAGCTTCAGAAGATAGTAGTAATACTTTTCCTTTTATTCCGATTGATGGGGATTTACAGTCTGATGTGTAATAATATACGGAGTGCTTTTGTGCTGCCAAAGGTAAAATGGCAAGTTTTTAAGCTCCAAAGGCTTTTTGCTGCCAGGCAGCAGTTTCTTTTTTTCGTAACAGCTCATAATTTCTTATAGACTTACTAGCTCAAGCTCATCTGGTCTGTTCGCACAAACATCAAGTACCCAGTGAATGCAGAATATGTCACCCAAATCGGGCTCTTTTTACTGACTTTAAGGCAAATGACATGGCATTCGAGCCTAGAGACATTGTAGTCTTTCATGCCACAGTTCATCCTGTTCAGCTCGCTCATGTTCTGTCATGTAGTCTGTTATGTAGAATGGTAAAGGGGAACCAAGATGCCCTATATACTGTACGTCAACATTTCCTTGGTTGGTTAACAGAAGGGCAGCATTGTAGTCATTCATTTGCATTTCATCTTTGTTTCTGACCAGACGATACAGCCTCTTTTGTGGTTGTTTTTTGCTGGTCGCCAAGCAGTCAATAACGTCATTCATGCAAATAACTGACTTCACAGGACGTGGGAAACCAAAGCGGCACTTTTTGTAGAACTTGTTGTCCTTTTTATACGTTTTAGTGCAGTAACTGTTACATTCATGAGTCTGGAATTGTGTAACAAGAGTGTGTAGTGTGGGTGATTTCTCAGGATCAGGCATAGAACACATGATGATGCTCTGGATACACTCCTCCACGTCTTTGACAGTGTTGCGGCCGAGGACAGGGACATCCTTAATCCAGAGAATGAGATGTACGTGTGGTGCTCCTCTGGCTTGATACTCTATTCGCCAGAAGTAATCTGGATCCATAGCACAAAGCTCAGGGATGCTCTTGTTAACTGCACGGAGGTAACTTATTAGTGCTTCAGAATACCATTCTGCTGTCGAGCAGGTGACAAATAAAGTTGGTGGTCCAAGCTGTTTGGTCATCCATTTTACATCCATGGCTAATTTTGAAAAATATTCCCTTGACCCCCTTATGTTGGACATTTGGCATAACAGTGATCATAGATAAGGATAATGACACGACACTATCTTTGCTGGTCTCAGCAAGCTACTGCATAAGCTCTTACTTGAGCAGTGTAAAGCACGACCCAGATACTCGTGTCTTGCTGCATATTTACAAGTATCCATGCTTGTGTAAAATTTGCAGGCATCAAATGGTAATGTACTAGAGAGTTTCTGTAGAAAAGTGATGGTCCCATTTATGTGTTTTTGGTGAATTGAACAAACTTCTTGGCTACATTCCCATTTCAAAGAATACTATGGACAACACACTCAACTTTCTGTATCCTACTAATGACAATAATATTTTAGTGTCATGTTCATACACAAAAGGTTTATAACATGTGTACATTATTCAGTGTTAATTTAATTTCATCTTAATTTCATGATTTTGGAATGTAGAAATTTCACTGCATTTTAATTTGGCATTTTCCCAGTGTTCTATTGGTGTATACCAGGCCTTTGGTGGGCAAAGTGAATTTTCGTCGGCATTTAAATTAGCAATTTTATCCAACTCACGAAATTTGTGAAAATTTGATGCATGCGAAAAATGTTTTACAGTATATTTGTGTGTGCATGCATTTATGACTCACACTGAACCAAGTTGGCCATGCTAACTTGTGATGTAACGTACAAAAAGCACGAGACACAGGTCACAGTGGACAAGAATTAACACATCCTACTTTAAAATACAGTGTCTCAACACATATTGTGTACATATGCAGGTTGCAGTGAAAACACTGATGAATATTGACGAGCACATTTCTGCATGAAAGAGGAGTCACCAGTGTGAACATCAACAACATCACACGCTCACACGGCAGTGTGAGAGTGTTGTAAGGATGACCAGCAATTGTCAGTAGTGATACTCCACTGCAGTATTTGTAGAAGAATAGGTGATGGATGTTGATGCGTCACTGAAAGATGTGTCGACTAGTTTGAAGGGGACTTCCATGTTGCTGCTGACTTTCACATTGCTACTGTATCTGTTGGTGGTCTGCATGATGTGTCTTCAGTCCATTCAGTGAGCTGCAAATTTTCTGCAACAGTGAGAAATATAATGACTGTTGTGCATAGGCAGTATTTACAAGTGAAAAGCACTCAGACAGTTCAGACCTCCCGCGAGTATTTTCATATTTTATTCTTGTCTGTGTGTATGAATGTCAATAGTAAATAAAGAATCCTGCTTAAAATGTTAAAAATTCCTGGATTCTTTTTTCAGCGAAGGTAACTGAAATAACTCAGAAAGTAAAGGAATGACAGGACAGTTCCTAACACGGCTGGGTTTAGTCAATCGGCAGCCCTGTTCCAACTGCACATCAGAGTCAACATATCCTCCTCTCCCCTTCCCCTCCCTCCCTGCCCCTCTCCTCCCTTTCCATTTCTCTCCCCTCCCTTCCCCTTCCCTCCCTTCCCCCTCCCCACCGCAAAGCGGCCCTCTTAAAACCAGCTAGGGGGTCTGGGGAGTGCAGTAAGCTCCCCCATCGGGGTCCGGGGGTGGAGCCCCAGTTGCAGTCGCATTTTGCTACATTGTATGCTCACAAAACGCATCTGGTTGCAGCATTTCTGGTTCTTTGGTCAGCACTGCAATGAGTGGCAAAATGTAAGTTAATATATACTGAATTTTTTAGGGTCCAAAATGGTGGCCCCCTAAAGTTGGCAGCCCTGTTCGGCCGAACACCTCAAACATACCTAAGGCCGGCCCTGGTTCATAACTAACTGAAATAACATGGACTAACTCCAACCTGAACTGAACTGGGCTGGTTAAACAAAAACTGAATGTGTGTGTATATGTGTGTGTGACACTGTGTGTGTGCATGAGTCACACTGTACCGAGTGGACCATGCTGACCTGTAATGTAATATACATATGTAATGTCAAATTAAATTGCTATTGTGTTGTGTTAGTTAGTCTCCTAGCATGCTGTCTAATGCTACACTTACCAACAGTGTGCTTAAATGTTTCCTTCCTTACTTGCCAGGTCTGGTACATTAATAATAAGTTTAAAACAGGAGTACTTCTATCTGCCTAAAAGTGACTATGTATATAAGTCCGTGTTTAAGAATAGTACGACATTTGGTATACTTTGTCAGAAAATGTTTTGTGCTTAACTGATGTAGAATGGGTGTTGTTAACAAGGCCATAAGGTCAAGGTCAAGACCAGGCGCAGCAAGGCCATGGCAAAAAATTTTGTTACTAAGCTTAGGGCCAAGGCTTAACATACCTCAGTAGAATATACCACATGGCACAGGTGATACAGTTATCATACTCAGTGATTATAACCAGATAACATGCAATAAAAGAGGCAAAATTATTTTGTTTTAAATTTAGCTATTTTAGCTTGATGCTGATACATAGAAAATTTAGAAATGTGTTCTACACTATAACCATACAAAGAAAGTAACCTATTGCCGAGTGTACTTACTTACTTACTATATCAGAGACACGGCATCCCGATGTTGAATGTCAATTGATAATGTAACATTGTTTCTGTCATTGCCTTGTGACATTATCGTGTTTCTGAACCATTGTTGGACATTACAGCCAGGTCCTTGTTCAACACCTTTAGAACCCAGTTTTTTTATCTTTAGCTCAGTAAAACATTGCTGCCTATACACAGGATGGAGGAGGCTTCATACCATTGGCATAAATTACTTTGAACGCCACATTGGCTGTAAATATGTAGTTGTTAGATTCGTATTAGTTAATTCAGATCAGAGATATACAGCAAAGTAGTTGTGTGAAGTACAACCTTGTCATGTATTAGTGCTGTTGCTAGCGTTGCATAGCTGGCAATGCTGAGCCCAGGTTGAACCGTGGAAGTTACATGATCACGTGTGTTCATATAAATGCCTTAATTGTCACACATCACAGTATGCAGACCATTCTATTTTGTATTAAGTAGACTGCTGTCATAAATTACAGTCAATATAAGCGTAAAGTAAATCTATGTAAATGCATCTTATTCTCGTTTTCACCAACGACTAGCATGTCTGGCAATAACCGGGGCCATCCGTACAACACCCACCGCAGCAATGGAATATCTGCTAGGGCTTTTGACATTAGACATATACATCAGGAGCATAGCGATGGGTACGTGCTATCGCTTATCTAGTACGGGAAACTGGCAAAGTAGAGGAGAACACATTTATCATACGCGCATTTGGAATGTGATGGAGGCTGAGGTTCCAATCACGACAATGTGCGGAGATAACATGGTGCCTCAATTCTTTTTTGATCACCAGTTTAAGACGATGATACCGACAAGGGACGAGTGGGAAGATGCTGATGCACCAGTGGTACCTGAGGGCACTATAACTGTCTATACAGACGGATCTAATGAACCTCGTGGTACGGGGGCAGGCAACTTCTTTAATGGACTGTCGACAGATTTGAGTATACCTTTAGGAACACGTGCCAGTGTCTTCCAAGCAGAGACATATGCCATAATGAAATGTGCAACTGTCTTACAGACACTAGATCTGACAAATACATGCGTGTATATTTGTTCAGACAGCCAAGCGGCTATTACAGCCTGACCTCGTGTGAGGAGATGACTAGTCATTTTTATACTACGCTGCTTGCCTATCTCGATTTTTTCTTGCCTATGAAGCACTATATCAATTACTCCACCGTGGGTCGTTAGCCAATTTAAACAACTTATAAAGAAAAGGCAGATCGCTTTCTTGGCTGAAGACAAAACTGCTTATAGGACGTACTGCAATCAAGTCTCGCGTCTTTCAAAAAAACTCCGAGCCCGGTATTATGAAAAAAAGGTTGAACAACTTCACGAAACCTGGTGGAAACAAGTTAAAAAATTCTTAAATATTAAACAAAACTCGGTATACTCTGCACTTGATATATCACCCAACACATCGGTACCTAATGCTATCAATGAGTTTTTCGCGAGTGTCTCAGGTGACCTGGAGCCATTAAGGCCAGAATTTCTCGCCAAGTTAACTGACGATTATTCCAGTCAATTTATCATTGAAGTTGCTGAGGTCGAGACAAAGCTATCTAATATTAACATTTACAAGGCTCCAGGCCCGAACCACCTTCCCAGTTGGATACTCAGGGACTTTACGCCGCTAATTGCCGAGCCGCTTGCAGCTATATTCAATACTTCCATCAGACAGGGAAAGGTCCCCGATATCTGGAAGTCTGCAGTGGTTATCCCTGCGCCGAAGATCCATCCTCCAAGGTCTATTTCATCTGACTTTCGACCAATTTCTTTATTGTCAGTTTTGGCTAAGGTTTTAGAGTCCTTTGTGGCTAACTGGCTCCACGATCTCCTAGACCCAGTACTTGACCCAAATCAGTTTGGTTGTTTGAAGGGCCGTTCTACGGCTCATGCTTTGATATCTGTGCTTCATCACTGGAGTCAGACTCTTGATAAACGTGGCTCTGTTCGTGCCTTGTTTGTGGATTTCAGCAAGGCATTCGACAGAGTCAACCATAATGTAATAGTATCAAAAGTAATCGATCGTGGAGTACCACACTGTCTCATTCGCTGGATCTGTTCTTACCTAAATGATCGTCGCCAGTCAGTATGCGTCGATGGACAGTATTCGAACTGGCTTTCACTCACGGGTGGCATGCCTCAAGGTTCTCTCATTGGTCCACTAACTTTCATATTGTTAATTGATGATTTACGTCCTCAGTGTCTCACTCACAAATACGTGGATGACACGACCCTTACAGAACTTTACCGCGCGGATCATCTGAAAGCCGAATGCAGCTATATTTTCAAGACCTACATGACTGGACCACTTATAACAAAATGAAAATAAATTACACCAAAACCAAGGAGATGATCCTAGGCCCACTCGCGAAGTCTCCAGCTGATCTACTGTCACACTGTTCTACTACTGACGCTTCTCTAGTCATAGAACGAGTTAATTTTTTCAAACTTCTGGGCATCAATATTTCTCATGATTTCAATTGGCAAACGCATGTTGATGTGATTACCTCTAAAGCAGCTTCTAGATTGCATTTTCTCAGAATTTAAAAAAAAATCTGGTTTAAACCCTCAACATCTCCTTCATTTTTATTTATCTGTTATCCGCCCAGTTTTGGAGTACTGTTCAGTGGTTTGGCACCACGGTCTGTCCAAGACCCAGTGTGAAAGTCTAGAAGCTATACAGCGCTGCACCCTTCGTATCATCTTCTCAGTTACCGTTGGCATGCCATATATTCTTGCTTTGGGCTACACACAAACTTCATCTCTCTACTCTCGCCGTGAAGAAGCTAATAAACGATTTTTCAGGGACATGACATGTCTCACCCTTCCTCTTGTATTTTCTCCCTATTGCCACCACCCAGAGACGGCACTATTACTTCTAGAATCAGATCTGCAGCAATCTACCCTCGTCCAGTTACTAGAACAAAACGTTTTACATCTTCAGTCCAATACTATCAGTATCTGCTAAATTACCAATAAACTGTTTCCATTCCCCCTCCCCACAACCGTGTTCTATTCCAGCTTTCTAACTTGTGTTTTAACACTAGTATGTTTTTACGTACGAATGTTTTGTATGTACTTTCTGCATAACCTAGTATTTTCTATTATATTGTGTAATCTAGTGGTAATATCGCTGCTATTGAAATAATAAACTTACTTACTTACCTAGAGCTATACGTAAACCTAGAACGACTTCCAAAATCGTCAGGGAGTGTATTACTGCATTAGATGCATTGGCTACACTGCATCCTGTCTGTGTGACCTGGGTTCCAGGACATACTGGAAAACAGGGAAATGAGCGGGCAGATCAGCTTGCACGACAAGCAAGTGGGTCAACTTTTATAGGTCCAGAACCATCACTGCCGATCTCACATACTGTGATAAAAACGGCAATATGGGATTGGGCCTGTAAACAGCATAATAAGTGCTGGCAAGAAATACAAACATGCCAGCAGACAAAAGAAATGATCAAGGACAGATGTCGTAGGAGGGAGAGTGATCTGTTGAGACTACCTCGACAGACACTCAGACTTGTTATAGGCGTCCTGACGGGACATGCACGTTTGAACCGCCATTTAAGCATTATGGGACTGGTTAAAGACCCATCATGTAATCAGTGTGGTATGGCAATAGAGAGTGCCTCACACTTTCTTTGCCAGTGTGATAGATACATCACATTACGACAAAAAGTATGGGAGAAACCATACATAGACCCGGCAGACATTGACCGTGCAACGGTCAAGGATTTGGAGAGATTTATAAAGAAATCTCACAGACTCATGCCGACATTGTTATAGCACCCGGCTATAACCGGGAAACTTCAGGGGATGGCTGATGGACTCAATCTGCGGTCTAAGCCTACGGGGTAGTTATATCTGCCCTGCCCCACATTGGAATGGAATGGAATTCTCGTTGTCACAGTAGTTCCACAGATGACTTAAAGAAGTATGTGACTCTCGCATAAAGATGATGTAAAACGTTGCCGTTTGGATGTCAGCCACTTTCCCCAGCCAGAGTGTCTGGTGGGTAGAGGGGCAAAAGGAGACTAGGACACAAACTTTCGTTATGCTCATGCATAATGTAAGCATCTCATGCAAATATATACCTCTTACCCCGAAATAACAAGAAATTGTTTGCGTGATTAGCACGTGGCCATTGCATGAAAATTACTACAGTTTTGGCCATCACCGGCATCTAAACCTAAGTAAGTAAATAAAACCGAATTTCGGGGTATGGCCGTTTCCTTTCACCCTACGCCTATGTACATTAAATATGTCAAGTACAATGCAATAAAACCTTGTAGTGTATGTGTGGGTAACAAAAGGGACGAGCATAGAGCGTGTGTGTGTCATGTCAATCATTACAAGTATAGACACTAGAGGGAAGCCCAAGCGGTGGGAAAGCGCAACGCCAGACTGGCCAATAATAAGAGTGACAGGACGGTAACGAACGGCCGGTGGCCAGGGGGTATATTACGACAGGCTGAGTAAGTCTGTGGTCTGTCTGTTGGTGCGTGACGACGCTGTCATGAGCTCGCGGCATTGGACGACAGCGCAGTGGCGGCATAGATGTGTGGTTGACGTACATAACTGTACATCTACTGTCGTTACTAACTCGACACGCTACCACTACCCACAGCAACGCACACGGAGTCGCCATCGTAACACGGTGGCAGTGCGGCCGGATGAACGCCGTGCCTAATATAGCTGACGATTGATATCGAACTCGACGCGTGACGGACTGGAAGAACAGTCGGCGACTGACAGCGAGTCAACGCAGCTGATCTGATCTGACTGAAATAGTCGTGTACGCAGCGCCGGCAAGACATCGTCAGTTGACAATCGACGACAAGCTCACACTGTACGTACGCACACGTCGAATCAGCGGCAACGGCAGCATTCTGTTGACCGGAGCGACAAGAGCACGGTCACACTCTTCGATCGACGGAGATTCGGAGAAGTTGGCAAGACGTTGGTGGACGGCTGGCGACGGAGCGGCAGATGCACGGGATGGCGCGCCAACCAAGTACACTCAAGCACACAAGTGGTGGACGTCTGGACGAAAAGCGACAGCGACGCCAGCTGGAGACAGCGGACAGGAGTCCCGGCAAGTTACATGTTATAATTACATTGTGTATAAAATACTGAGTTGCTGTGTATTACAAATGTATAAGAATTATATTGTAATCGGTTACGAGACCGCCAAAGTTATATCGTTGCTTGTGGTTAACAGTGTGTCTTGCGTATCAATGCATACGTCATCTAAACGTTGTGTATAACGATGTCATCGTATTCTAAAATGAACATCGCAGAGTTGCGGCATGTATGTGAAGCGAATGGCATAGATCACGACAGTCTTCCTAAACGTCGTATGATAGAGGCCTTACGGGAGTATGACCGGGGTCAAATTGAGTCGGGTAACGAGATGGCCGAGGCCGAGGACGATGAAATAGAGTTGGGCGGTGGCGATGATGAACAACCAGAAGACAGTGGCAGTATCGAAGGGTCTTCGTCGCCATCAGCAGGAGAGGTAGCTGAGTTTTTGATAAAGATTACGCCAGTCACCAGTATCACGTAAAGGACGTGTTAGAACGCCTACGTAATGCAGGGTTGACCGCAAATGTCAAGAAATGTCACTTCGCATCCAATAGAATAAAGGTACTTGGACAATGGACATATTGTGGAGGACGGACTGATTCATCCCGACGATGACAAGATCAAGGTCATACAGGCATGGAAACCGCCTACAAACAAAAAGCAACTGAAGTCATTCTTGGGAACCACAGGGTATTTTCGCGATTTTGTAGAACACTATGCGACGATTGTGTTCCCCGTTGACAGAGATGCTAGCATGAAACAAACCCGACAAACTCACCTGGGGTGAATCGGAACTACAGGTGTTTAACAAACTTAAGATGGCGCTGATATCGAAACTGATCCTCCGCCCGCCTGACATGTCAAAAGACTTCAAGATATTTTGTGATGGCTCGACAGTGGCCCTATCAGCGATACTGATGCAAGAAGACGACAAACCGCAAAAGAATTACGTTGTGGCATATGCCTCGCGAAAACTTTTGCCACGCGAACGCAAATACGCCATTGTAGAACATGAATTAATGGCAACTGTATTCGCTCTAACCAAATTCAAACACTGGACACACGGGAAAAAGATAGAAGTTTTTTCGGATCACCGACCGTTACAATGGTTGAATTCACTTATTAAACTCAGTTCTCGCCTTGCCCAATGGAACTTAATTATCCAAGATTATGACTTGATCACCACATACATACCGGGCGAGAAACAGATTGCAGACAGCCTAACTTGCTTGGAGTGAGATACTAGCTTAAGGTGTGTGTGTGTGGTATACAAAATGCTTATAATCTGTCTTGTATACTAGTTGAGTAGCTAATATTGCATTGCGTGTGAAATATTGAGGCAGCTATTACTACACCACGCGGTTCTTGTGTATGCTGTGTTAGCGTTCGAGTGACGAGACAGCAAGGCAGCTGGGTCGAGCGAACAAGAGCTGTGCGAACGGCTGTGCAAGTAAAGTGCCATCGTACCTTAAGCTGAGCGAGACACGAACTCTGCTTCGCAGTATCTGGAGTGATAGTATTGTACTGAATTACGCATTCGTAATCGTATGATTATTATATGATTATGATAAGCTCGACACGTGTCTGACCTGTGCATGTCTTCGTCTTAGTGACTTTGTAGTAGTATATGGTCTAGTAGTTACAGAACGCATAAAATGGAAAGTTCAGTGAACAACGTATACGTATAATTTGTAATGTGTATGTAACGGGCAGGTAGGTATGTGACGACCGATTCTATGGACTAGTAAATAGATCCAACCGATAACCTCTCACCCCTACACTGATCCACTACAGTTTAGTCCCATCA
>Ga0209679_1001092_pt1 | contig 11074 bp, 9 predicted proteins | sample WorMetHEROISLAND_4_FD_187408 | JGI IMG/M metagenome (GOLD analysis project Ga0209679, IMG submission 187408) | Marine gutless worms symbiont microbial communities from Max Planck institute for Marine Microbiology, Germany - Olavius sp. 2 HERON... ...
TCTAGTATTTATACATGTCACCAGCAGTCTACGTGTGCTTTGTCATAAATAAAATAAAACAAAAAATAAAGGCTTACCAAAACTTTTCTGCTGGTGTTGAGCTGTGGAGTTGGCAATAAACAAGTATAAACAAAATAAATTGTTGCACTGTAATTACGTGACAGTGTAGTAAGCATCTTAAAACAGATACTTTTTAACTTGATAACTGGACAGTTTTTTGTCGACTGATAAGTGTTCATTAGTGATAATAGTAAGAAACTAGAAGTATTTTAGTTCATTATGTGAAAGTTAATGCTGTTAACTTTGCTGTTCATGATTTCTGACTAATGCTGTGCTGTGTTACTGGACTAGCTTGAATGCTGAGTTATTAATGATGCCGGTTAAGTGGTTATAACTTTTGAGCTTTGTGTGTACTTTGCATTAGAGTCAGCAGGAGACAGTGTCGGGTTTACTGATGACAACCAGAAGTGGCTCAAACCCGCAAAGAAGACAAAACTTGACCTGTCTGACAGTGACGATGACGTGGTTAGCATTATGCTGTTTGTGTTGTAACTGAAGTGACAAATAGAAACTGCATTTTGTCAGTACTAGTAAGTGTATAGTAATGCCATAGCAGCTGCATTAACAACAGGAAGCCAGATATTCGTAAACATGAAGATGTTTTGTGAACTTTTGTCCAATTGTGCTGCGTGTGTGGTTATTTCAGATGGAGGACGACTTCGGTTCTGCTGACGAAGCCAGTGAAAACAGTGACAATGAAGGCAGTGGCAGTGATGATGGTGATGAAATGGATGTTGCTGCTGCTGCTGATGAGGACGATGACAATGATGATGATGCTGACGATGATGATAGTGCAGAGGATGATGCTAGTGACACTGAAGAGGTGTATAGCACTGAGTTTCTGAGTTGTTTTTTTATTCATTTATATGAAAACAACAAACAAAGAAATATAATGATATTGGGCAGTTGTACAGTAGCAGTTATGTAGTAGCATCAGTAATGTTCATTCATGTTCTTCGTAAGAGAGAGAAAGGAAAGGAACGTGAAAGTACAAGTGCATTATGATCCGTCCAGAAATAATATATCTCAGCATTCTGCTACTTATATTACCACCGACACTGTTGCTGCTTTTGCTGCTACTGCTTCTACAACCATTTTTATGCTCTCATTGTGTCATAACTCATAAGACTTAACCTTGTTCGTTTGATCAGTATAGAACAGCAACAAACAGCTGTTAACTCAGTAGGGTTGGCAAGTTTCTGGCAAAGGTGTTTTTAAATCACACTTGCCATTGCAGCAGAATTACAATGGGAAACAGGTTTTGCCCGTTCGGCCATAATGGACAGAAACCCTGGCCAGTAATTGCTAACATTTCTGAAGGCAGTAAACATTATCTGCAGTCATTCTTTCAGCCACTAGTTTATCCAAATTATATCCTGTTACTTGCTGGAAAAGCCCGGAGACAGCATCCAAAACAGTGGAAGTGAAGGAACTGGTCGACATAATAATTTATCTGCTGTCATGCCTAGCAAGCTCAGCATCTGTGGGTCTTATGAGGTTTTGGTATTGTTCTTACTAAACTTTGCAACAGACTTGGTGTTGAACGTGCAGCCAAACTGGTATTTTGTTATTGCATGTTACATGGCATTGATGCCATTGATGACAGCTTATGTAGATTACAGCCTGAACTTTTCAGGATAACAATTGTACGTTGTTATTTTACATTGTTATTTCAACTGAAAAATACATTTTTTGTACCTTAAATCGTTCAGTTTGTGTTGTTTATTGATAGAATATGCTCTTGAGTTACAGTTTCGCATGCTCAGCTTAGCCGATAAATTAGCGATAGGCCTACGTGTCATTTGGGGTTTCGCCAGTTTAAACCAGTTTCTGCTGGTTTAAACTGGTTTGTGCTAGCAGAAAGCCAACCCATACATAAGTGAAAATGACTTGGGCCCTGGGGATATTTTCTAAAAATATATAGATATGTACGTTATTTTAAGTAAGTTAAATTAGCTTCAGATTTGTAATTTTAAAGTTGACAGAAATTCTGTGATGTTATTAGATGTTGCCAGTTGAAAGATCTGCAAAGAAGTTGCTAAAGAAGCAGAAGATAGACAAGTATGTAATGTCACCCAGTACATTGGCAGTAAGATATTATTTAATCAGTGTATGGACTGTTGCTACAGAAGAGCATCCTTAATATCTGAATGCTTTAATGACACTTAATGGCATTTTTGTGCTCTGTGTGTCATTATGACATTATGTGTCATTGCTGCTTACTTACTACAAATGTGCCATTTATATTCGTATTCTTTGCCAAAGTGGTGGCAATTTCACTTAGTGGTAATGTCGTAGGGCACATAAACGAAGTTATCTATGTTGAGCTGGGTTAGTGCTGATGCTGAGATAGGTAACTGTTTGCAGGTATACCGTTTTGGTATTTACTGAAACCATCTAGGTTAACTCAGCGTGGCTATCTGTCCATGTGTAGGTGTAATGGTTACTGACAGTGGTTACAGCCACTGTTAGGGAAGAAACAGCAAGTTCTGCATAGTCGTAGGCCTCGCTAAAACAAGTGTTGACATACTGACCCGATCGGCTGTCAGTGGAGGTGGTCATCCGGCCAGCTTTGGTTGTATGCTAGCTTGATTGGGTTTAACGATTGCTGGATCGAAGCACCTCAGAGGGGACGAGCTTCCACACAGTGGACCTCAGTTTATGTGAGACTTTTTTCTTCTTGCTATTTTAGTGATTTTGAATTGAAAGATTGCACCATATTTTTTTCTGTAAAATGCAGGAAGCTCGCAGAAGAAGAACTAAAAACAAATATACTGTCAACTGAAACATATCAACTTCCAAGTGGCGAGGAAGTCGAAAGAGAAAATATCCTTTGTGTTACTGTATTATATCTTGGACTGAATTCTTGCGGTAGGTGAATGTTGTTATCGTATGACATCACTTTAGTTTCGGCATCGAAGGTTATGCGCTTTATCCAGTGCTGTCCAGTTTTGTTTTGTTTGCTGCTAAATAGCTTTGATTTTACTCATGCTTTTTATCCACCTTGTTAGTACTACTAATATGTAGCTGCTATTATGTAAAACATTTATGGCACAAAATGTCCACTGTTGTGCTGATATGCCATTAAGAAACTGGTCATTTGCTCACTCCTTGACTGATATTCTCACCAGCCATTGCACCGGACATTGCAATTGTCTCACAGCGAATTAACGACGTCGTGGAAGTTTTAAGTGACTTCAAAAACCGCCGCGAATCCGACAGGTTTGAGCGGTCAGAAATTTTTTTTAGGTTCAGGCAGTTGCAAGTGTAATATGTACAAATTGCACATTATATATTAATAATTAAGAAGGCCTAATTTACATGCCTAATTTACAATGCTATTTCTGTTGATTAATGAGTGTCAGCTGAATGTTATAATTCATGTAGATACACAGAAAATGTTTTTCTAACCGTGTGCTTAATTGTGTTATTTGTTTAACAGTGCTTTTTTGCACAGTGACATTCTGGTATTTGTGGTTGTTAGGAAAAGAAAAGATTACGTGTCACAACTGACGAAAGATCTTTGTTTATACTACGATTACAATGAATATTTAATGACCAAAGTAATGCAGATATTTCCACTGGATGATGTAGGTGTTTTTTGTTGATATTTTTGTTGCTGCAATGCATTACTGTCGTCATTTTAACTGATTACACCACATAGAGGGGTGTTAAGGACTAGTCCCAGTCGTCTATCCATTTCTTGATCACTTGTCTGTACTAAATAATGAACAAAAAGTTCATGTTTGATACACAGTCTCTGCGTGACTGACAAGTGTAACCAGTTGTGCTTTTTATTTTGAGGTGAAAACTGAAGGTCACCGGACCTTACAAAGCACATCCGTCAATAAAGCCATAATTCTTGACCGGTTTGTCATACAGTTTTGAAACTTGGTGGCAAATTTGTACACAGGAAGTACGACATACTGAGAAATTAATAAGTAGAAGGTCATATTTTTACCATCTGTGAATGATATCGGGGCTTATAACTCAAGAGCAGAAGGATATAGAGTTCACATTTGGTATGCCAGTTTCCTAGCATGCCTAATTCACAGTGGCATTTCTGTTGAAAAGGTTAAGGCGTCTGTGCTTAGGCATGAATGTGTCATAAGTAAATAGAGTCATCGTAGTCTTCAGACGTTGTAGCATTGTTGTTCCCATTAATTACTGCATGTCAATAACTGAAATCATGTCAAATTCCCAATGTCAACATGCCGCAGTACTTCTGTTGGGTGATATATTAAACATTTGAAGGTTGCGAAAGTTCAGCTTTTGTGGTTGGGTTTAAGAATCAACCTAACTCGTGTCTTGTCACCGATTTGCCTGGCCACCGATCTCTCCTCTGTGTTGACGCTAGCCATCTGGTAGTGCCTTCTGTCAAGCTAATAACTGTTGGCAGCCAAGCTTTCCCGGTTGTCGGCCCACAGATCTGGAATGACCTGCCGGAGGATGTGACGTCTGCCGAGTCACTGTCTACATTTCATCGGTGGCTCAAAATGAAATAAATAAAATCATTTCCCGACTGTTTCCTGGACATTAACTAACCCTTTGTTAGTGGACCTAGTGTGGAAGCATGCTGCTACCAGTTCATTGCACAATAGTGGGGGCATATATAGTCATTTAAGGTTGATTCTGTTGTTTTAAAATGTTGTCTTAGAAAGTACAGTAGAATGAATGCATTGCATAGTAGTTGTACACGTACATACCAAGATTGCTAACAAGCATGTGCATTTGTCATCTTTGACCGCTACTTATAGGTGTTTGACTAGAAGAACAGTACAGTGAGACACACACTGAGTGTGTCTTACACCACAATGGTGACAATATTTGTTGTTGTTGCTACTTATGGAATCCTGTACTGGATTGTGTGTAGTGCTAGCATCATAGTCACGAAGGCACGTACTAGTTAGATTGTTTGTGTTGTATTGATTTCACAGCCAGTATTGGATGTGTCACACATCCAATACTGGCTGTGAAATCAATATAACAAACAATCTAACTAGTATGTGCCTTCGTGACTATGAGGCATGTGTCTAGCATGGTACATGTTGTTTGACGCGTTACTCTGTTGCAGTTAATAAAATTTCTCGATGCGAATCAGATGCCACGACCAGTTACAATACGCACAAACACACTGAAGACTCGTAGGAGAGATCTAGCGCAGGTTGTTATTGTTGTTGTTTGTTGTGTACAAGTCAAACCTGTGCACCGGGCCATTCACTTTGCAGCCATGCCCGGCCCGTTTATTTTTTGCTCCGACTTCGTCGGTTTTGCTGACTTTACACCAGCTGTTGTGTTCCCATATTTCAAAATCAGTAGTTCCAGACCTGACCATTAACCTATAGAACGAGCTAATATCATATGAAACCGGTCACGTGCCAACTACTCAATTAAAGTATGCCTTTTAGGCTAACTTGAGTAAGTAAGTAAAAAAGTAATTGCACTATTGCAGTAGTGACAATCACACTGGTGTTACATGTGTAACACATAGTAAACATTCGGTATAACTATAGAAACAATTAAGAACACATTGGAGATATACATTCAAGTCAGTTTAGCGAACGGCACCATTAGTAAACTTTAAATAGTCAGATAGACCTAATAAAACAGTGAGTACTCAGTATTTGAATATTTTGAGCTCTGAATGTAGCCTTGGAATCAATTTGGCCCAGCCTGGCTCACAGTCTGTGTAGCCCGTACACACGTATGGTATGAATATGTCAGGACGTGATATCTGCGTTTTCTGCAAAAACAACGTGTAGCTTTTGATGTCTTTTTTGTGTTATAGATAACTTCTTTTTTGTGGCATAGGCACTCATTAATCGAGGAGTGAATCTTGATCCTATTGGTGACTGGTCTAAAGTTGGGCTGCGCGTGTATGACAGCCAAGTTCCAATTGGTAAGAATAGTTTAGTAACATATAGTGATAGTAATTTAGACTCGTGTATTGTATGTTTTCAAAACAGTAATTTAATCATTTTATTTCCTGTTGCCCGACCAACAACGTGTTTTGTTAAACTGTCCGATTTTTCGGACAGACTCCAGGTTAATCCAGTCGCCAAAAGTAAACTTTTGAGAATTGTTGTGGCAGAACTTTTACAAGCTAGATTCCCTTCCTGTCACCCAACCAACAACGTCAAAACACCTAAAGAACAGTGAATGAAAAGAGTACAGTTGTAAATAATACAGTACAACGGGATGTACTGCCTCAACATAAACACAACAGAGTCTGTTTAAAGGTGCCACGACATAACACACACTGTGTGTTTACAGGTGCTACTCCTGAGTATCTCGCTGGTCACTACATGCTGCAAGGTGCTTCCAGTTTCATGCCTGTTATGGCTCTTGCTCCTCAGCCGAACGAGAAAATACTTGATATGGCTGCAGCGCCTGGTGGTAAAGCGACTTATATTGGTAAGATTTATTGAAAGTTATCTGGAACCGAAGCAGTTTAGTATCGTTATTTAACTTTTAGTAGGGCTGTTAAATTAATTTTTTCACTTAACACATTGATGCACTAAGAAATTAATCACGATTAAAAACTTAAAACTTTTAAAATGTAAAACATTGACAAAAAATTACTTTGCCGCTTACTTTCTTCTTTTATGGATATCTCATTGTGCATCTCGTTGTGCTTAAACATTGCCAGAAGTATCAATAAATGGCAGCAAAGATTTTTAGTTATTTTCATTTTTCTTAATTTCTGTTTTGTACGAGAATTAGACTGAGTTAGCTATATACCAACTCGGAGGAATTGATGTGACCTGGAGTAACTCCAAAAAATTTGCTAGTTTTCAACTTCAAGTAGTAGAAATAGTAGTTGTAGCAGCAGCAGCAGCAGCAGCAGTCACTGTGGTTGTTGTTGGCTGTTCAGAATGTTGCATATGCATGATGTACCGGTATGTCTGATTGTATGATGTGAGATTGGATTGATAACAAATTTGCAGCAAATAGTACTAATTTCTGGATTGTGATCTACTATTGTGGACTCATTTTGTAGAAAATGTTTGTTTTTTGCATGTTTCAGCACAGCTGATGAGCAACAAAGGCATACTGTTTGCCAATGATGCAAATGTGGAACGTGCAAAGGCCATTGTTGGTAACATTCATCGCATGGGAATTGTCAACTGCGTTGTCTCAACATATGATGGACGCAAACTTCCAAAGGTAAAACAGTAATTGATATAATTTATTTCCTTGGTCATTATTAGGTGGTGTCACTGAAAGCATCAGCAGTTCCGCCTATTGTGACAGGTGTATCTGCATATGGTCTGTCTGTCTGTCATACTGTACCCTGCTGGACATAATAAGATTTGGCACGCTTACTCATATGTTTCCAAGTATCACTGTATTAGACAGGCCCTGGTCCCCCACGGGAAGGGGACATTTGGGGGTTGAAACCCTATTTTTGGATTCTCTATTTTTTGACCAAAAATGCTTTGTAATGGGGATGCTCGTAAGTAAACTACCCTTAATCATCATTGTAGCCCCATAAAAGTTGTATAGTGAATTGGTAACTTGGGCATTTTGGCCTCTGCTATGGGCTGAACAAACAGTACAATGGTGGATAGGAATAGGAAGTGTAGCAGTTTTTGGACATTTTTTATTGTAAATATTTCCTAAATCGCTTACTTAAAGTTAGAAATTAGAAATTAGAATTATTCAAGTAAACTGTGACAGTAAAATATGAGCTTGAAAGGGTTAGGGTTACGGTGTACAAAGAATGTCTTTAGGGGTAGAGTAGGCTATGTGAAAGGGGTGGTTCTGAGTTGAAAATTTCTAAGTTATGTAAACTATTGTCTGCAACTTTAGTAAAATATTTAAATGTAAACCAAATTAATTTTGATGGTTAATATTGAGTTTCAATAATTTGGTAAAAGCCATTTTACATAAACATTCTAGCCGGAAGTCATTATTACCGTAGTGAAAATGGATATTGCTACGGCTTGCAGAACAAGTTAGAAAAATTAGGAATATTTTGGCCGCAGGTTTGCGCTGTCTTACATTAGACATGGGACCCATTACTCTGACTGGATGGGGAGATTTGGGGCATCAAAACCCCCAGTTTGCAGCGATGTCGCCTATTGCCAAATTAGTTTGGCCATTGTTATAAATTGCTATAGAAAAGTTATTAAACTTAAATTTTGCTGTTGCTAAATTTTTCTTGTGTTGAAGTTATGTTTTATTATTATCTATTCTTGTACTGACACTGATAATTTGTAGTGAAATTTTTGTTCTGTATTTTGTTATTTTCAGGGTCATGTTATGATTGTGTGATTTCTTAAAATTGTTTTATTTTCGTTAACAGTATTCTGACTTAAGTGTCAAATATCTGTGTTTCATGCAGATTATACAAGGATTTGACCGGGTGTTACTGGACGCACCTTGCAGTGGTACAGGCGTTATATCGAAAGATCCAGCAGTCAAAACTAACAAAGTAATTTTCTTGTTTCAATAATTTCTATCGGTATAAGTTTTTAATGAGGAAAAGAAGACTTGCTGTCTGTTGTTCCAGTGATGTTACTGGTACCGTGTGGAATATAAGTAATTTATGTTGTTTATCATATTTGTATTGTTTATTTTTACCAAGCTTTATTGCATACAAGATGCCATCTTTGTGCCCTGTAGTCAGCTAGGCATCTCCTATTTATTCAGTCACCTAGATGGTGATATCATGCATTCAAGCATGTAGACGATGGTCGTATGTTAAAACGACTTGATGAGTGCAATCTTGCACAGTAAAGGTTTCCTGTGGCAACTGATGAACGACCTTTGCTTAATGCTTATACTGTGATTACAGCTTATTAATGTGAATTCCAGTGAATTATACTGTAGGACTTGTTATTATTACTAACCATTATCTATCAATTAGCTGTCAATCAAATTGGGCGTAACCAATCAGCGATGCATCCGTGCGTGACGGCATCGCTGATAGACCAATCAGCGACTCGTCCGCGTGGCATGACGACGTCGCAAGTCAGTCGGATGTCAGTCGTCATTAGAAGCAGTTCGATTGATTTTCATTCATAATTTCATGTCAATAATTGTATAATAAAAGATGTCGAAATTCTCCATATTCGTCGGACTCTGTGTCATTCTGGACATCACGCATCCGCTGTAGGGCCTGACGCAGTGCCTGGGATACTCTCGCAGCGAGAGTCAACAGCAGCAGTAATGGAAGACTCAAAATCTCCACCTAACAGTACTGTTACAGTGCATGTAACAGTGAAATGTCATCTGTTTAGTGACACAATATATGTTATATTCAGGATGAGAAAGACGTACACCGATGTTCTCATCTACAGAAAGAGTTGCTACTTGCAGCCATCGATTGCTGCGACGCTCGATCTGCAAGTGGTGGATACATAGTTTATTCCACCTGCTCCATTTTGGTGAGTCTTAGCCTCAATTATTCTTTCATTACATAAAAACCATTGAAAGTTTATATGTATATATTTACACACAGCATTTTAACAGCCATTTTTCATGTAAACCCGGGTTATCCAGTTTCCCGTTGATTCTCCGTCTCCATTAATCCTTATTCTGACCATCCTCACGGCCAAAATGTTCTAACACAGTCCCATCAGGTCTCCTTCAGACATGTCTCGAGACTTCCCATCCCTGAATTCTACTTACTATTACTTAGAATTTGCCATGTTATTTTAGAATAATCATTATGTGTGCAGTAACTTACAATCGTTTTTGCTTTCACCTGTTTGATTCACTGCCTATATAACTACACCGTGTTCCAAAAAAACCAAGCCCTTGCATTTTTGTCATAGCAACGCCAAATGTTGGTTGTGTACGATAAAAAATTGTAGAAATGTAACTAAGTAAATTTTCTACAATAATATCTACGACCCTTACCTGACAAACGTAACATCATGACGTAATGACGTCATTATTTCGTAATTGTTGTAAATATGGTTTTCTCTGCAGAAGATCTTGCTATTATTAAGTTTTTTCGTTTTGAGAAACATTGTGGCTCTGGGCTCATAGTTGTATTACATAAAAGACAGGCTACTGAAACATTTGTCAAGATATTTGACAGCAGAATGTTGTGATTCATTGGTTTTTTGGAACACGGTGAATTTCTTTGGTTTTTCAATCATTCATGTTTCACAAGGTATTGTAGCGGCACACGTTAGGTATGGTGGAATGTCTACATAGCGCTGTATAGCAAATTTCCTAACGAGTCTGTCAGTGAAAAAATTTTTAAAATCGATTAAGAGTTGACAAAGTTACTGCCAAAGTTTGGGGGCTTGGTTTCTTTTGGAGCACGGTGTAGAAAGCACTTGATAGAGCGCATACCTTCACCAAGGTGACACTGTTCTAAAATTACGGGTTATTTCCTACCATATTGCCAACATTCCCTGCATGTTTCATTAAATTCTCTCTTTAATTAGCTTTGTGAGATACACAAAAAATGTCACTTTACGCCCTCTCTGCTAATGGTAAAGAATCATGGAAAATGATCCGGGATCCAAGAAAGAATCCGGATCCTCCAAAAGCTAATCAATTTGTTCTTGGCACGCAGGTATTCTGTGTTATACAAGTTCATAGATTGCCTGATTTTTCATTCATATGGTTGTAGTACATTTTGTAATAATTATGTTAACATTGGGCCATGGTGTCTTTTATGCATAGGTGGAAGAAAATGAGCTTGTTATAGATTATGCCTTAAAGAAACGAAACGTCAAAGTAGTTGCGACTGGTCTTACACTTGGTACGGAAGGATTTGTCAGGTACTGATCTTTACATGGCCAGCTTTTTTGGTACTTATCTGAAGATACGCTCGCTGCTTGTTGTTGCAGCTTTGCGTGTGTATGTCTCCTGGGAATAAGCACAAGAAGCATAGTATCTTATTGTCATTCTTTTATGGTAATATGTTTACAATAGAGCTGTCGAACGATTAATTTTTTTAATCGCGTTAATCGCGCGATTAATTATTTTAATCGCGCGTTAACGCGTTAATTAACGCGTCAATTCGACAGGTCTAGTTTATGTTGTAGGT
>Ga0209679_1001093_pt1 | contig 11074 bp, 8 predicted proteins | sample WorMetHEROISLAND_4_FD_187408 | JGI IMG/M metagenome (GOLD analysis project Ga0209679, IMG submission 187408) | Marine gutless worms symbiont microbial communities from Max Planck institute for Marine Microbiology, Germany - Olavius sp. 2 HERON... ...
GATGCTTGCAAAACCAGTGTACATTGTCCAGTCCTTAGAGTTTGCAATATTTACACATATTTACACTAACGTTATATTCCATGACGGCTTCTATGGACAGTTTTCCAGTTCCAGCACCTTGTTATCTATAAGCTGGTTCAGTTCCTTCAGCTGCTCTGTTTTGTCTCTTGCTGCTCGTCGCATACTGTTTGCTTTTGCTACAAGTGTCAGTTTCTGCAATTTCTCTGATTGATCTGACAAGTCATCAGCTGCAGTAGACAGTGCCTCAGCATCAGTCTGCAGTGCCTGCCATCATGACCCCTCAACGCTGACAAAAATGTTTACCGAAGTGCAAAACGGAGAGCTGAGCCACAAATTCGTCACCAAAATGCACCAGAATATACCAAATCGCACACTAAATTCCCCCAAAAAATTATGGGTGTCTGCCTCGCCCCCAGACCTCTGGGGAGAAGGGAAGGGAGAGAAAGGAGTGGGAAAGAAGGGGAAATGGAGGTAAAAAATGAAACGGGAAGGAAGGGGGCGACGAAAAAGAGGGATAGACTTTGCCCCTTGACGAATTTCTGGATACGTGCCTTGTGGATAGATCAATCAACTCAAGAAGCAGTACTTTGTAAGTAAGTAAGTAAGAAAGTAAATAAATAAAGTAAGTAAGTAAAGCGCCAGTCTGAATGAACAGAATCAGGGCGTGTTTACTACAGTGTTTGTACCGAGCGAAGGTACTGTGTCGCTCGGCATTAGTGTCGGCGGCGAAGCTAATGTGCTGTATCCAGTGCTAGTTGTGTCTGTACATGTGCCACGAGGCTCTGTCTGTTTCAAATCTGCAGTTAATCGCACCTGTCATAGATGGCGTAATCGATGATAACAAAGTAGTCGACAACATAGTGTTTGTGCTGGCCTGTAGACCGCCTTCTTCTCGTAAAATTCTGGTTTAACGGCGAGTTGGATCCCAAGACTATATACAACAAATCATCAACAACGCTCAGTTGATATAGATAAATATTTGGGTCACGATTCGGATTGCCATCAAAATCTAATAGATTATTTCTTTGGCCACGCCCAACCCTTCCAAGACGTAATCGAAAAAAAATATTTTTATAAAAACATTCCTGGATCCTAATCATGATCTGGATCCAAGAACTCTGGATCCGGATTGTGATCCGCGAATTGCCACCCAACTCTAATCGACTGTTCCGTGGGTGACACCACACCATTCCAAAAAAAAAGAAAACAAAACCATTTCACAACTTTTTAGTAATCTAGTACACAGTCAGACAGACAGACAGACAGACGAAGGTAACAACATAACCTCCTTCACTTGGCGCAGGTAGTGATGCCAACATGATGAAAAAAAATGTGTTACAAATTAAGATTAGATGAGATCACATACTGTATATCTGTTGATGAAATCATGGATTGTTGAAATGATACAGTGCAACAAGTATAATGTATCACTGAGAGTCTGTTACTTACTTACACTGTAACAAACACCAAAATTACAAACTAAGATCTCTAAAACATAAGATCTCTAAAACTCCTTAGAAACGCAGTATGGTACAAAATCACGTCCATACCGAGTAGCTTTGCTAAGCGGAAGTTGATACTGGTATGTAGGCCGCAAAACCATTTGACTATGGGACACTTTAACAGCGGGTAATAAGTAATGGAGTGGGTGCTTAGGATCTTTAATTTCTCTGAATAAGTTTTTATGATCAAATCACGACGGTGGTCCAAACAGTCTAGGCCAAGTTTATTCAATGCTTCGCTGTATGGAAAATATGCTTATTGAACGCAAAAGCAAGTGGTGTATAATGGGTCTCACCGGCGTCATCAAGCATTGTGGTGTCGTTATAGTTCACAGCTTCTATCATGTGCATAGAGTCGCCGATGTACACCATAGATGCGTTAGCAGGCATCGGAAACGGAGTTCCAGCAGCTGGTTCTCGTTCGTCGTCAATGTGAGTGGCTTTCATGGCGTCCATCGTCATCAGTGAGTAATACTGGCCGCCGCAGTTAAAGCTGCCCAACTGTGAATAGCATACAACGGAGAACATTGACCATTAATTACCAACCAACCAACCAAGAACCAAACAACCAACCAATCAATGAATCAATGAATCAATGAATCAATCAATTAATCAACCGGTCAATCAATCAATCAAATTTGTCTTTATTCAATCAAGAAATGCATCACTGCAATACATGCAATCATGGGCATCGTCTGGATATATATTTATTATGAAATCGTACATGAAGCACAAAAATAAAAAAGTAAAGTGTAAAGAATAAAACATCATGGCTACTCTGTGCACAAAGCATCTAACATGCAGTCCAACTGTTCAGCATCGAACAACGGTATAGACATAAAATCAAACTTAACACCTAACAGTTCCTTGATTGTGTTAATTCTGTCTAGTTCAGGTGAAACTGACTGGCGAAATGCAGATCAAGCAAGTTTTTTACATACTGCATGAATGTTCAGCAATGGTAAACCATAATAATCGCAACAGAGTTGACTATTGACGCCGACAGGAGAAAGCATTCTCGTGAAGTACACACCGTTCCTTCCTAGCTATGGTCCTAACAACACCGTTGTCGCTAACAAGGCACTTGGAAATAAATGAGGCACAACGATATATTCAAAGTATTCATTGAATACCCTCTAAACCTCGCCTCTGGCTATATTTCAGTGTTTTCTGTAAATTTGACCTTTGATAAGACATTAATGATGGAATTTTGTTATTTTTTCCTGCAAAAATTGCCAATTTTGGGCTATAAATATGTAACTATTCAAAACTCAGCTTCAATACTTTTGCGCTCAGCTGCTGCATAGCAACACGTTGGTGCACAGTTAAGGGGCATTCACACTGCACACGACGTCGTACGATGTCGGATGCGCAGGGACATACAACGTCGTACGCACAAAAGTGCGCAGAAATCGAGCATGTCTCGATTTCTGCGTTTCACGACGTACGACGTCGTACGTGGTCGTATGCAGTGTGAACGCCCCTTTACTGTCAGCTGAGTGTGAGTAACAGTGACAACAAATCAGTGCATAGTGTTGTACTTACATATCCAGTAACGACGTCCCCGTTGTGTATCTCCGTGATCGCGTCATGAGTTGTACGATTCACGTACGCGTACAACTCCTGATAACATTACACACACAGATATAACATTACACACACAGATGCACACACACCAAGCTTACAGTACATGTACAGTCTTGCGGTAATCGATGTAACGATCCGGAATGGGTGTGAATGTTTATGAATGTAGGTCTTGTGTAGAGTGTTTACATTGCTTAATGTATGTATACAAGTGACTGGTTGGTGCCTGAGTAGCTCCGATTACTGGGCGATAGAGCCGCATATAATTGTACTGCTGCAGCGGCAGTGAGGTGCAGTAATATATCGGGCACCACACTAATACAGTCAATGATATCAACACAAGCATAATAACGTTGCATCACGGCAGCTTGTTGGATCTCGTTACTAGTTAGATTTTAGTCTAACTCATTAACTGAACCATTACTGTCTACGCGAATGTAAGTTCTGAGATATACAGGGGCATATACAATAGCACAAAAATGTAAGCGATCCAGTTTTTCTCTTGTAACTTGATCAATTATTGTTCATCAAATGTCCGATTTTCAAAATTCTTTCGCTGTAACACTCAACAGCGATTGACGGTTAAGCGCACGTTGAAGACCTCACCAGATTGAATGCTTCACTACACCACGTGGTGAATTATATGTGTTCAAAATTTGCACAGACCGAGGCACGGCAGAGCAGAACAAAGCATTCACTCACTGAAAAGAATCTGACCACAGTATGAGCTGGTACTAAACCAGCCACGTTTTATTTTTATTTTGCCTTTACCGTTTTTTATCACAGAATCTTGCCTCTTCCTCCACTGAGGGATAAAACATTGCAAAAGTAATTACGGATGAAAAAAGGTTAGTAAAGGATTTGGATGAGTAATTGTTATCTGTCAACCACAGAGGTAAGCTTACACAGTTTCACCTGTCAATCATTCAGGTAAATGCCAGTCACTAAAGCAAGTAGTTTTACCTGCCAATCACTCACGTAAATGTCAATCACTCAGATAAGATTATATGTCATCTATTTAGGTAAGTAACAATTACTCAGGTAAATAGTTTTACCTGTCAATCATTCAGGTAAGTATTTTACCTGTCCTTCTTTCAGAGTCCATTGAACCAGCTTGCCATCTTCAGCGGTGTAGAATGGCAAAAGTTGAGGTATGTTCTCATTTCTCTCCAACTCCAGGTTGACTGGCGTCTCTCCCATCATGAAACTCATCGACATGTGACCAGCCGTTGACGTCACGTTTGAATCGCGGCGATTAGCTTCACTGACGTCATCGTCCGCTGCTATTAATAGAACAGACATTTTACACACCGATGAACATCGGTGGGTTGCAAAACGTCACGAAATAACGGCAACAATGCAACATGCTGTGAAGCTTAGAGGGCCGGCTGTCAAACATGTTATGGTTTGGTACATCTCGAGTTTTATCAATCAATCAATCGGAAAGGCCTATAGTAGCAGAGCTACTTCTAGGTAAAGTGAGAAATGAAAAAAGAAAACGAAAAAAACGGCCATGAAAAGTTAACAGTCTGCAGCGTTTGAGTACAGAATATGACATCAGGATAGGACTTCATGAAGAGGAATGTCTTGAGACGCTGACGGAATGTTGACAGTGACTGAGCTGACGTATAGTCTCTTCCGGAAGCAAATTTCAGATGCGGGGACCAGCGACGGTGAAAGCCCGGCTACTGACAGTTGAGAGTCTGACAGGTGGCACCAGAAGGCGACTGGTGTTGGCAGAGCACAGTGTCCGCCGGCCAGGTAGGTCACTGACCAGTGCAAGCGGTCACAGATACAGATGTATCAGTTGCACCGGAACTGTTGTAGCAGTTGATCAAAATGTGGGTAGTAAAACTGTAATACAATTCAGTTAAGATACTAAAAACACAAACATGCGTATGCACCGACAATTAAGCCACGAGTATTTTACCTGCAACGTTGCGAGCAACCAATGTTGCCACAAAACTCGCCGTAAGCGCCAAAGCAAGACTGATTCTCATTCTTTAGGCCTAATGGCGTTCGTTGCTAGAACGTTTACTTCCGTCGGCAAAATAAGTAGAACGGCTACAGAATGTATGTTTAGCGATCAGCCACAAACCCGGACTAATGAATAGCAAGTGCCTATTTGGGTCACTCCCTGATAGGTCAGTGTTTATATAGACGAGTTTTTAAAGGTGTGGTAACGAGTGACAGACATGACGGACTGTCAAGAATGTGTCAAACCGGCATATAAAAGGAGTGGTTCTTGCTGGCATTTTACTTCCTCATAACCACGCTACTTCCTACTGTTGTGACTGCCGAGTAGGGATGCGCCTATCGTTTAATTTGCTAAACGTTTAAACGAAACTAGTAAACGTTTAGTAAACGTTTAAACGCAATATGGTGGCATCTGGTCCCAAGTTCAACCGTCACCGTCAGACGGCCCGCATTAACTTCTGATTATACCACCGCAAGTCACAGAATTTTGGCTATATAACTACAACATGTCGGATAAGGCAACCTGCGCTTAAACAGTCTTGGGTAAAAATACTATTACTAAATATTTATAAACGTCAAATGTCAAATGTTAAATGTGAATTTGTATAGCGCATTCACGTATAAAAACCTCTAATGCGCTGACATGATGAATGTGGAAAAACTAAAGTTGAACACATTTTTGTTATCGCCGCCATGTTCGTTTAAACTATCGTTTAATTTGCTAAACGTTTAAACGGTAGTTATCATTAAACGTTTAAACGTTTAAACGCGCACATCCCCACTGACGAGCTGGGTTCAACAGACAGGGTGTGCCAAAACTGGCGCGTCGCCAGTTTTGCAACTACTTACTCGCCGTTTTTGGCATTTTTTGATCCAATGTTCTATGTCAAATACGCACTTAAATAGATGTTGTCTCGTGGTTTGGCTATAATTTTCTAGTTTATTTTTTGAATATACATTATGATCACTGAACTTCAAATTGACCACCTATAGGAAACCTCATATTGCGAGTCCAAAGGTCACGTGACAGATGGCGTCATGTGACCCCAAAAGGTCAACATTATGAGCCCAAAATCATAGAAGCACATCTAGACAACCAGGAGCGTAGCCAAGAATTTGCTACAGGGTGACAAAACAGGGGTCTGGGGACGGAAGTCCCCCAGCGGGGTCCAGGGTCAGAGCCCCAATGGGGTCTGGGGCGAAGCCCCCCAGAAGCTGGAGACACATGCTGAATATTCGACTGAACAAAGCCACAGATGGTCACAAATCGTGTACTTTTCAGAGTCCGATTATACTTTGAAAAAATTTCCAGATATGATGGGGGGCATGCGCCCATGTCTCTCGTTGGCTACGCTGCTGTAGATAACCATGCAAGGTAGACGGTACCGTTATGTCTCTAAGTAGCTGACATTTAGCATGCTCAGTACCTCAACATGGTCGTCGTCGTCTAGTGTCGTCCTCCGTATGAAGGGTTGGCGGCATGCAGAATCTCTCTCCACTCAGCTCTGTCTTCAGCCACTCTTGCGGCGTCGTTGGTGGTCATACCAGACCATTCACTGATATCATCTGTCCATCGTCTTCGTTGTTGACCGCGACTTCTACTGCTTCTAACTTCTACTTCAACATCATGGTAGAAATCTGTTAAAAACAGATTTCAGCAACATGACGTTGGTCTTTCCGGACCTGTCTCAAAAAACACAGAACATCGCACATTCGCCATTTTGTCCAGATACAAATTCTTTATAATTATTTAAATATTAATAAATATAATAACTGCTCAAGTACTTACAATACAAGATAATGTTCGAAGTCTGTCCAATGCCTCCCTATACCATCTATCCCACTTGGGGGCCATCATGCGTACAACTGTTGTTACACCGGTACTCCTCCATCCGAAGTTGTGTGTTAAAAGTGAATCATCTATCACAACGGGCTGCAGAAATAATTTTAAGGGTTTGTAAAATTACAAAATTGGTCACTTGACACTGACCACACCCACTTAGGGCCATCCCTTACAGAGATAAATTTTGCTGTACTCCTCCGCACGAAGCTCTGTGTGAAATTTGAATGGTCTACCGTTAACGGTTGCAGAAATATTTAAGTGGTGTTAAATTACAACTTTGGTCACGTGACCCTGACATGCACAATATGAATTATTAGGGGCCATCTTGTTTGTAAATTTTGTTACAATCCTCCCTCTTAATTAAGCTGAGCGTAAGATTTGAGCGGTCTATCTTTAGCGACTGCAGTAATATTTAAGGATGTAAAATTACAACTTTGGTCACGTAACCCTAACCACATCCACATAGGAGCCATCCTATGTATAATTTTTGTTGTACTTCTCCGTCCTAAGACCTATACGTAAAATTTGGCTGGTCTATCGTTAACGATCGCAGAAATAATTAGGCGGTCACATGATCCAATTTGTAATTCCATACCCCTTTATGGGCCAGGCCACTAATGGGGTATGGAATTACAAACTTGGTCATGTGACCTTGACCACGCCCACTTAGGGTTGTTTGTAAAATTTGTTACCCTCCTCCCTCTTAAACTATGCTTAGAATTTGAACAGTCTCTCATTGACGGTTGCAAAAGTAATTAAGGGTGTGTAAAATTACACATTTAGGGCCGGTTGTTCCACGCGCAGGTTAACCTCGTGGTTAGCTAACCAAAGGTTAAGTTCAATTCTCCGGTTAACCTTGCGCGCATTGCACCACAGAAAATTTAGTGGTTAACTCGTGGATTTTGGCGTGGTGCAACGCACTACGAGATAACTCTAAGAGTTAACCGTGAGGTTAACTCTAACCTGCACGTGGAACAAGCGGCCCTTAGTCACATGCAGAGCCGGCCTTAGGCACGGGTGAGGTGGGCCCTTGCCCAGGGCCCCCGCGCCCGTGGGGCCCCGCACAAAAGTAGCCGCTGTGTGACAGTTTTTTTGTCGTCTTCATTTCACCTACTGCAAAATTTTGCAAAAAGTTCTCATTGTCACCAGAATGTGACCAGATGCTAATGATATGACAATAAAGTGGTCGAATGTGAAATCAAGCAAAACTTGTCATGGTTAATTAACCGACTTTCGTAACTGCATCCACAGACCTATTAAGAGCAAGTTGTTGCACAGAAAAATTCTGTATAAATTGCTATCACCAGAAGCACTCTTTTAGCTCAAAATGCACCACAAACCGTTTGGCGGAAGGGCTCCGCCCGGATCCGCTGGGGGAGCTTACAGCGCTCTCCAGACCCCTTATCTGGACTAAGGGGGTGAGCCTCCCGGGAAGGGGAAAGGGAGGAGGGAAAGGGAGGGGAGGGGGAAGGGAAGGCAGGACAGAAGGGGAAGGGAGGAGGGAAGGTGGATGGTGAAGAAAAAGTGGATAAGGGAGAGGGAAGATGAGGGGAAGTGGATGAGGAGGGAAGGGAGGAAAATGGCCCCATTGTGCCCCTGGCCCCAGTGGCGGATCCAAGGGGGAGCGCAGGGGGAACACATGCCTCAAAGCCCTAAATTTGCCGCTTCCATTGGACGTCCCAATTCCCAAATCAAAAATACTCTGCTTCCGGAGGCCAAGCCCCTGGAACCCCCAAAAGTATTTGTATGCCAGTGTTGCCTCATGTTGTTGAAACAACAAACTTGCCAAATATGTACTTTCATACTAGCTTCGACTTTTTTGGGTGTTTCGATTTTCATTTTAAGTTACAGAATATTGACAAAAAGATTGTTTGATTAAAAAGTTTGTTTGATTGATCTTCCATCGATCTCCGGCTACGGAGATCGATGGAAGATCTCCTTGCCCGGGGCCGACCCTTCCATGCTGTTTCTAGTCCTCCTATCGCGAGGTGACGATATTTTAATTTCGGACAGACACTTTAAAATTATCTATCTTGTTTTAAGGCGCTCAAATGATGCCCTATCGCAAATTTAAACAAAGGCCTAAAGTTTACGTAAGTTAAACTTTTTCGAGGAAAGACCGATTTACAGACCATCAAACCAATCCAGCATCAGTTGAAGAATCCAAATCAACTCGTTGATCAACTCTGTCCACAGTATCTTTCAAATGTTGACAACTCTCCATCGGAAGTATATGTTTAAAAGCAGACTAAGAATGAGATGACAATTTGACGATTTATCAGTTGACGATACCACACTCCACTTCAGCATCGATCATTAGTCGATCATCCAGTTTTAATCGCTGAATTTCCGGAAGTGTATGTATAAAAGCTGACTAAGGATGAGACCACAATAGTTTCAATAGTTGTCGCTTTCACCATACAGCGTCAAGCAAGCGTCGATCATCCAGATTTAAAAGACAAATTATTGTTATTCGTCCTCTGCCTCAATAATAGTCTGGTAGAATTCTGTTGAACCCTGAAAAAATAGTGGCAAGCATGTATCATACATCATTCTAATCAGAAAAATATGGAGAAAATGACTGTACGAATTAGACACCTGAGCCATGTACCATACGACCTTCGCATGATCTTGAAAATGTCGCAAACTGTCTGCCCATAAACTGATGGGAAATTTGAAAAACGAATGCCTGTAGTACAGGCTTAAAAGAATGCAGAAAATGGCATTTGTTGCATGAAAGCTAAGAAAACTAAAAGTTTACTCCAGTAGTAGTGCAAACATGTTTCCATGGTAACCGTTGCTAAGGGACCGTTTCTCTGTTGCACCGTACTAGTACATGCCAAATGATCTCAGAATGTAATAACAGGCCGAAATACAACTTCTGCTAATGCACAACAATAAACAGTTAGAATTTATGAAATTATACTAGGCAAAAAGATCATTGACAACCGTTGCCATGCAGCTAGTTACAGTAGCAACCATGCTCTTTTCATCAACAAATTTGCATGTCAGTACTGTCACCAAAGCTGCGATGTTTGCCAACACAATTACAGATAAAAACAGTCAAAAGTTCATAGAAATGTGTGTGTTACAGTTTGTAATAAGACTGTAACATTGTTAACCTGTGCAAGTCCAGTAGGCAGCCTCTAGCTGGCACTACTAAGCTGGATAAAAGTCAATATGCATTCAACTTACTGGCACCTATGCATAGCAACTCACAATCTATTGAGCATGCGAACTATAACCCTATGAACGCTGTGGTAGTATCTCCTCAAACCACTCCTGGTCAAATGTACATCATCCTGTCTATATATGTCCTGTACTTATATTGATTGCGGGTGTTACTCCGTAACCAATATAAGTAACTAATAAGGAAACAACTATAAAATAGTATATGATAACTTTAATGCACAAGCATATGCACAACACACGTCCTAACCTCAGGACGTCTCAACTACAACTGCTTACTTTAACATTCTGACAATCTGATGCATCTCCTGGTAGCCTAGGCCTGTCAGGCAACACACACACACTCTTCAAAATAGCAATAGCCACAGCTCAGCTACACAGCTAACTAAAGCACACAGCACACACCTGCTACAGTCCTGTCTCTCGGGTCCCCATATGCCAATTGCGATTCAGTGTCCTCAGTACACCACTCGAGTGTCACGTCTGAATGAAGATACTCTTCATTGTAGCTCTCGGTTGACATAGCAAACCCTGTCTGACAGGTGATTGTTGTGCAGGAAAAGTGTCAACTGGCTGACAATGATGACTTGTGGGTGACATTGCTCAATAACAGCAGCGACAAACAAAATCCAGCGTTGCTGCCAGCAACGTTTATGCAGACACGGTGCACAAATCATTTTCCCCTAGATGAATATATGTGACATCCGGAGACAACAAGTGCAACTGCTCCAGCATCGTGTATGCAGAACAGTGGCCGGCATTAGGACGAATAGAGGCACCACCGAGACACACCCAGCGAACTGCTGCAACAGCTGGTGGGATATCTAGGTTATACCACTGCGGGCTTGAAATACAAAAGACAGCGTAATAGAACTAGATATTTGATCCGGCAAGATGATCAACAAAAACAAAATGACATTGCACTAGATTCTAAAAGAAATCCAAAAAGGTTTTGGAA